>ERZ894180.781-NODE-781-length-23116-cov-8.841074_pt1 | contig 23116 bp, 17 predicted proteins | sample MGYA00380278_ERZ894180 | MGnify/ENA primary metagenome ERZ894180 (study PRJEB32331, sample SAMN06328450) | human gut metagenome | biome: human gut microbiome; feature: stool | host: Homo sapiens | collected 2013-02-24 ...
GTCCGTGATGCGGAACTCGTAGACGACCCGGGTTCCGTCGCAGGAGACTTCGCCCGCATACGTATCGATCATTCCGCCCGGCTTGTTGTACTTGATTGCATTGCTGAAGAGATTCAGCATAATCTGCCGCAGGCGCAGCGGACTGCCGATCAGTCTCGTGTGCGTCAGCTCACCGCGGTGCGTACAGTGGGTAATGCCCATCTCCGTAATCTGCGCATTGACAAGGGATGCCACATCATCCATCAGATGCTTCAGGTCAAAAGAAGCGCTCTCGATCGTCTCTTTTCCGGACTCCAGCTTATTCATATCGAGCACATCGTTGACGAGTGCCAGCAGATGGCTTGCGGAAAGATTGATTTTATCGAGGCAGTCGTCCACTTTTGCCTCATCCTGCCGGTTTTTGCGGATGATATCCAGCATGCCCATAATGCCATTGATCGGCGTGCGCACATCGTGGCTCATGCGGTTCATAAATTCTGTTTTTGCACGACTTGCACTGTCTGCAGCTCTAAAGGCATCCTGAAGCTGTATCTTCTCCCTCTCTTCCCGGCTGTGGAACTCTGACGTATCACGGAAAAGGATCATGCCGTGTACCACAACGCTCTCCCGCTTTGTCTTTCGGTCGTAGACGGTATCCTGTGACATAAGAACCGTCTTCTGCAGCCATATTCTTCTGCCGGACTCATCTGTTTCCTGATACTCCACGACTACCTGCTTATCTCCGTTTTCAAAGCGCTGCAGCAGTTTCTTCGAGGAATCCACAATGCGGTATGATTCCAATGTCTCCTCCGCGACAAACGCACTGCATTCCCCGCAGTATTTCTCGTAGGAACACGGCAGATCTATATCGAGGCCAAATTTCTTCTGCCCGCTGTGGTAAAAAATCTGCTCCAGCGAATCATTCGTCAGATCAACGGCGAACACGGCCTCGGCCGTCTCGAGAAGTGCCTCGGCGTAGTGGCCGTTTTCAATGATCGACTGTTTCATCTGTTCATAGTATTGGTCGAGCTGTTCTTTTTCATTCCGAGCAGCTTCCTCATTGAAGCGGAACCGCTCAAAGCCCATCAGAAAATGGTGCAGTCCGCCGTCCTCGGCCGCGTCGTAGAACAGAATGGTGACTTTTCCCCGGCAGAGCGCTTCCCCTTCGCTGCCCTCCCGATACTCGCACAGAATTTCTACGCTCTCTTCTCCCTTCTGATAGCACTCCTTCAGATGGGTAAGATCCAGCATTCTACGCATTTCCTTTCTTTTTTCCTCATCCGTGATGCCCTGCACAATATGCTCGGCCGCACCGGTATAGCTGCCGTCCTCGGCAAGGAAAAAGCCCGAAACGGCGCGCAGAATCCGGTACTGGTCCTGTCTTGCATTGCAGTAAATACAGTTGGAAAAATGGTATCCCTTTTTCTTTACGACGTCCAGCGCTTCCAGGCTGATCTTCCGCTCTGCGGCGGCTTCTTCCATCTTCGCGCGGTTTTTGTCGATATACATGTTCTGGTCCGCATGGCGGAACAGTTCCCGGATATCACAGTCTTCAAATTCCGTGGACAGTGCATAGCCTCCGGCGTAGCTGATCGGCATCTCCGGGTGCTGGCGGGAATATTCTGCCGTCTGCGTGCGGATGTGATTCATGCACGCTTCCACTTCTTCGCGGTTCAGTCCGCGCAGAATGGCAAGAAACTCATCTCCGCCGTTTCTTCCGACGAAATACTTCTCCGGGACTGCTTTTCGAAGCTGAGCGGCAAAGGAACGGATATATTCGTCTCCCTTATCGTGACCCAGACTGTTGTTGATCGTGCGCAGATTGTTGAGGTCAAACACACAGACCGCATACACGCCGGAAATTTCTTCTCCTCCGTCGCTTCCCTCCAGAATCTCTTCGCATTTATTTTTATTTGGCAGGCCCGTCGCCTCATCGAGATAGACTTTCTTCTGCAGAATACGGTTCATCGCCGCATAGCGGACGGCCTTGATCAGCTCCATGCCGATGACAAACACCAGACCGATGATATCTCCTACTACCACCTGCTCCAGCTTCTTCAGCGAAGACGCCATTCTCTGCGAATACGCTTCCGCAAGGCCCGTCGCCTCGTCACAGATTTTGAAAAAGGTCTCACTCTTTTCGATAATCGCGGTATTCTCATATCCTTTTTCACGCACCAGCAGAATCTCTGCCTTCAGCTCTTCAAAATACGATGCCAGCTCAGTCATCTTATCCTGAAAATCCCGGTCATCCAGGCGCACCAGATCCAGCTTGCTGCTTCCGTTCTGCAGACCGTCGATATAAGCGTTGATGTCTGCAATCATCGTATCCTGCGGTTCTCCCGCATCCTCCAGCTTGATAATCCGCTGCGTTTTTCCGCGTACCAGACCGGCATAGTTGACAACGCGGGCCGTTCCCTGTATTTTCTCGACCATCGACATAATGCAGAAAAACAGAATAATCAGAATGATCGTCAAAACCGTCATTGCGGTTTTGGAAATAAAGGATGTTTTTTTCTTACTTTTCTTTTTCTTCATCGCTCTCCATCAGATCCTGTGTCATTTTTTGTCATATAGATCATATTATAAGCGCAATCCTCTCTTCGCGCAACCGCAAACCGGGCGCAGAAAAAATTTCAAAATTTTATCTGCTGTCTGACACAAAAAAACGGACACCGGAGAGGATGTGCTTCCTGTCCAGTGCCCGATCTTTTCTTATTTTGCTTTTTCTGCCGTCCAGATTTTACCGTCGCGGATGACAACCTGTTTTTCTTTCATCAGATGGCCGACCGCGCGCTTAAATGCTGCTTTGCTGAGGCCAAATTCTCTCTGAATCACTTCCGGTGATGCTTTGTCATCAAACGGAAGGACACCTGCAAATTCCTCGATCACAGAAAGAACGCTCTCTGCATCGATTGCGATCTGCTCGTACGCTTTTCCGCGTGCGGACAGGGAGAGTTTTCCGTCCTCTTTGACTTCTGTAACGCGGCACTCAAGTTCCTGGCCGACATGATAGTCTGCCTGTGCTTCTCTCTTTGGAATCAGGCCGGAGTAGCGGTCATCAACAGCAACGAAAACGCCGAAGTTTCCGCTGATCTCGTAGATTCTTCCCTTTACGGTATCGCCTACGACGTACGGAGAATTGGTTTTCAGGAAATGGTAAACCTTCATCGTTGCGCAGAGACGGTCGCTCTTGTCGATGTAGAGGGAAACCAGAACCTCATCACCTGGATGGAGGCGGCGGGTCTGCTGTTTAAACGGAAGAAACAGATCTTTTTCCAGACCCCAGTCCAGAAATGCTCCGATCTTTCCGGTAGCAGCTACGTTTAAGACAGCCAGCTCTCCAAGCACCAGCTTCGGCTCTCTGGTTGTCGCAATCAGACGGTCGCTGGAATCGCGGTACAGAAATACTTCCAGCTCATCTCCCTCTTTTGTTCCTTCCGGCACCTGTTTGATCGGCAGAAGAACGCGTTCCTTCTCGCCTGCTTCCCGGGTCTCCCCAAGATAAATACCGAATTCTACTTTCTTTACTACTACCAGCTTTTGCTTTCTTCCTATATTTAACATTTGACTTCCTTTCTTACTGCTCGCCGAGAGCCTTCATGCTCATCTCCTCGAGCAGGTCGCTCTTGATGTGGTACAGCTTGTCGGACAGATCCACGTAAACCTCATGCGGATTGACCAGACGTTTGGACTCCTCCCAGAGGGTATCTTTCTCTCTGGTGCAGATGTCGCGGATCTCCATGACGGATGGAGAAGTGTAGACGCATGCGCCCTTCTGGAAAATCGGAACGAGGAGCTCGCGTAAGGTGTAGGTTCCGCCTTTGATCTTTGTCTTTTTCCAGGTCTCGATCGGGTCGAAGATGATCATATCTTTGCTCTCGTCGAAGGTCTCGTCTGCGAGGCAGATCAGGTCGGCACGGATCTTTCCGGTTTCTTTATCATAAATACGATAAATCGTCTTATTGCCCGGGTTTGTTACTTTCTCGGAGTTCTCGGACAGCTTGATCTTCGGTGTGAATTCTGCGTCATCTTTATCTTTTGCTGCTGCCAGCTTGTAAACGCCGCCGAATGCCGGCCAGTCACCGGATGTGATCAGGTTGGTGCCGACGCCCCAGGAATTGATCTTCGCACCCTGGGTTTTCAGGCTGTCGATCAGGTACTCATCGAGATCACTGGATGCGGAAATGATGGCATCGCCGAAACCTTCTGCCTCGAGCATCTGATATGCTTTTTTCGACAGGTAAGCCAGGTCACCGCTGTCGATGCGGATGCCGTAGCCCTTCATCGGTAAGCCCTCTGCTCTCATCTCTTTGAAGACGCGGATCGCATTCGGAACACCGGATTCGAGAACATCGTAGGTGTCTACGAGAAGAATGCAGGCTTCCGGATACATTTTCGCATACGTTTTGAATGCGGTGTACTCATCCGGGAAGCTCATGATCCAGCTGTGTGCGTGGGTTCCCTTGACTGGAACGTCAAACATCTGTCCGGTCAGGACATTGGAGGTTCCGATGCAGCCGCCGATCATGGCAGCACGCGCGCCGTAGATACCGGCATCCGGTCCCTGTGCACGGCGGAGTCCAAACTCCATGATGCCGTCGCCCTTTGCCGCGTAAACAACGCGGGATGCTTTCGTCGCGATCAGGCTCTGATGGTTGATCATGTTCAGAATCGCGGTCTCTACAAGCTGTGCCTCCATGATCGGAGCGACAACTTTTAAGAGCGGTTCTCTTGGGAATACGACGGTTCCTTCCGGGATCGCATAGATATCTCCGGTGAAATGGAAGCCTCTTAAATACTCCAGGAAATCATCGTTGAAAATATGGAGGGAACGGAGATAGTCGATGTCATCCGGTGAAAAGTGAAGATCGCGGACATACTCGATTACCTGCTCAAGTCCTGCACATACGGCGTATGCGCCGCCGCATGGATTCTTTCTGTAAAATGCATCAAATACCACGATCTGATCGGACGGGTTCTCGTAGTAGCCCTGCATCATGGTAAGTTCATATAAATCGGTTAACAGTGTAAGGTTCTGCGCTCTCATGGCAAATTCCCCTTTCCTCATTGTGTTTATTACGTTCGTATCGTATCTTATTCTTTCCGATTGTACCACAATCATTGAAATTCCACAACTACGTATGGCTGTCCTTTTTCATCGTTCAGCGAGATAAAACAGCCGTTTTCCGTCTCGGCGCGCAGCGGATGCAGGACATCGCCGAGGTGCGCCTGCTGTTTGTATTCGGCGCGCATCCGGCGCACGGTGAAGTTCTTCGGAAGGCATTCACCGGCAAGGGAAATGAACTGTGCGTTATTGACGTGGTGGTTCGTATCGAGGTTGTGCGGCCGCACCGGGAACGGTTCGCCGATGAAATCTGCTTCCGGCATTTTCACTTTGCGCTCGCCGAAATCCTCGTCGATCGGACCGTCAATGCCGTAGGCGTCTGTCGTCTCTTTCGGTGCGCGGACGGGATGACCCGTTTCCATATTGACGTAAGACCAGATGGAGTTGGCACAGGCGAGCATTTCGCCATCTTCTGTTTCCATCGTGAAGTTACGCATGCCAAGAAATCCTTTGAAACCGCTCGCCCATGTAGTGATTTTTACCGCTTCACCGAGGGATGGATTGCGGCGCACATGAATCTGCCACGCGGACAGCACCCAGGCGCAGCCTCGTTTTTTGAGCTCCGCAACGCCCTCGCCGATCGCTTCCGACTGGAAGGTACTGCAGTCCTGAAAGTAATTGATCAGCCCCGGCAGGGTGAGATTTCCGTCCTCACCGATTTCGCTGTAGCGGATTCTGCTTGTAAAGGAATACTTCATCGTTTCGTTCCTCCTGCTGTATTTGTTTTTGAGCATCGAAAAAGGCCTCAGGTACGAGACCTGAGACCTTTCAATGAGCTGGGCTACCTGGATTCGAACCAGGAACTGACGGAGTCAGAGTCCGTTGCCTTACCGTTTGGCGATAGCCCATTGCCTTGCGACAAGATGTATAATACACTATCGCAAGAGAAAAGTCAACACCTTTTTTGAAATTTTTTTATTTTTTTCAAAAAACTGACTTTTGGAACATTTTGGAAGGGATTTGACGGCTCAACCCGGCCGTTGTCACTCTCCCGCCACGTATTTTTTGTCGATGTTGACGACGCATTCATACTTCTCATCCATTTCCTTCATCAGCGCCCCGATCTGCCCGATCACGCGATCACAGTCTTTCTTCTTATAAGAATACGGGATTTCAAGATCAAAAATCAGCTTCTTTTTCTCCGACCCGTTGATCATACGGAAATCGTGGAAGGAAAGCTCCGGATCGAGAATGGAAATTACGTTTCTTACCTTCTCCTTTGTCGCAAGAACCGTCGCATCGTGGATCTCCACCGGATCCATGTGGATGACCAGCAGAATTCCCAATTTTTCACCGACCTCATGTTCAATGCGGTCGATAATATCATGCGATACCTCGATATCGACATCTCGCGGCACCTCCGCATGGATCGATGCCATACTTCTGCCAGGCCCGTAGTTGTGGACAATCAGATCATGGGTTCCTACAATTCCTTCATAGGAAGCAACCTCTTTCATGATCCGTGCATACAGATCCGGATCCGCGCCCTGCCCGATCAGCGGTTCCAATGTATCTTTTGCAATGGAAATACCGGACCACATAACGAGTACCGCCACAACAAGTCCTGCGATTGCGTCGATATTAACCGAAAGGAAATGGCAGATCAATGTAGAAGCGATCGTTGCGCTCGTCGTGATCACGTCGCCCATGGAATCCGCCGACGTTGCCAGCATCACCTTCGACTGAATGCGGTTTCCCAGTTTTCGGTTGAAAAGCGCCATCCACAGCTTTACACCAACCGAGAGCACCAGAATCAAAAACGGAACCATCTGAAATGTGATCTCTTCCGGATTGCGGATTTTCTCCAGGGAGCTCTTTAAAAACGTAAAGCCGACTTCAATAACCAGAAACGAAACGATCAGCGCTGCAATATACTCGATCCGCCCATGCCCGAACGGATGCTCTTTGTCGGCCGGTTTGTTTGCCATCTTGACACCAACAAAGCTGATGACCGAAGATGCCGCATCGGAAAGGTTGTTGAACGCATCCGCCATAATCGCCAGAGAATGCATCCCAACACCGATCAGCAGCTTGGCGGCAAACAGCAGAATGTTGCAGCAGATTCCCACGATGCTTGACAAAATGCCGTAGCTCGTGCGCACATCCGCGTTGTCGGTTTTCTCATAATCTTTTACAAAACGTCTTACCAGAAAATCTGTCATGGGTTCCCCTTCTTTCCACCCTATATTAAGAAAAAGGCCTCACGCATTGCCGCGGAGCCTTTTTGTTTTCTCTGTCCTTTCTATAGTAGGCAGTGTTGAAAAAAAAGTCAAGCCTAACATATTTTCGGAGATTCTATCGACAGAGAGAAAAAGCAACGCAGACTGCTTCTTTTCAGCAATTCTGCGCCGCTTTTTCTCTGTTTTTTCAGATTTTATCTCTTTTCAGGCAGATTTGACAATCGAATGAGAGTTTTTCTTTTTCCTGCCTGAAATAGCGCTACCGCCCACCGGTACCCAGCGAGCCGTAACGGAATAGCTACTATTTTACTTTATAAATTTTCGCCATATCCTGCACATACAGCGGATAGAACCGATAGCCCGCAAAATCGCTCCGAAGTGCAACCTCGCATGCCATATCCTCGATATACAGGTTTGCCGCATCGTCACAGAGCAGTGTTTCCATTTTTTTGTAAAGCTCAACCTGCTCCTCTTCATCCGTGCTGGTCTTAACCTGCTGATACAGTTTATCATACTCTTCGTTGCTGTAGTTGATAAAGTTCTTAGATGATGTTGAGGTAAACCGTTCCAGCAACGCGCGTCCGCTCAGATATGCCGCGTCAACGCCGACAACCGTGGACTGGAACTTCCGGTCTGCATATACATCCGACAGCCAGCTGTCCCACTCGACCTGCTGAATTTTGGCAGTAACACCGATCGCTTTAAGCTGCTCTACCAGAACCTGGGCTGTATCGATATGCTGCTGATAATTGTTTGGCACTGTAATCGTAAGCTCAAATCCATCTGGGTATCCGGCTTCTTTTAACAGTTCTTTTGCCTTCTCAATATCCTGATTATATCGCTCTGACAGTTCCGGCACATAATATTTTCCAAATGCCGGGAACATGCTGCTTCCGATGATCGTTCCTTTTCCGTCCGCAATCATATCCAACACTTCCTGACGGTTTGCCGCATAGCAGAGCGCCTGGCGCACCTTCACATTGTTGAGCGGTTCCACGGCATTGTTCAGATACAGCGCCTGTACCAGGTTCATACCGCCGTCATAAATCGTAAAATCGGAATCTTCGGCAAGCTGCGCTGTCTGTGTGGAACTGAGACGTGCATACATGTCCAGTGTACCGGATTTCAGGTTTGTTACGACTGCATTGCTGTCCTTGACAATTCGAAATGTTACCTTGTCCAGATACGCCTGATTTTCCGTATCCCAGTAATCGCTGAATTTTTCAAGTACAATATTTTCCTGCGGGGACCGTGATACATAGTGGAACGGGCCTGTTCCGACCGGATCTGCTTCCAGATCTTCCACATGCTCAGGTACAATCGCCACCGTCAGATAGGCAAGAAACTCGGTGTCTGCCTCTTTTAAATAGATGTCGATCGTGCTCTCGTCCGGAATTTCAACCTTGTCTACATTGGAAAATGCCTCTACCAGAGGCGTTCCGTCTCCGTTGATACCCGCACAGCGTTCGATTGAATATTTTACATCCTCTGCAGTGACGGTCGTTCCATCGTGGAATTTGACACCATTCCGGAGCTTGAAGGTATAAACCTTTCCATCCTCCGAGATCGAATGGCTCTCTGCCACCGCATCGTTCAGATTTCCTTCTTCATCGGGCTTTACAAGGCCCTCATAAATATTGAATAGGATTTCTTTCGTTCCTGCCGCAACAGATTTGTGTGGGTCAAGACTATCCTCAATGTCCTGAGGAATTCCTACCGTGATGGAACCTCCCATAACAGGTTCCCCTGTCGGGGTTGATTCCGTTGATACCTGAGAACTTGTGGTATCGGAAGAATCTGCTTTCCCATCCTTGCCATCCTGGCATCCGCCAAGTACAACAGTAAGAGCTGCAACTAAAAGCAGCGCAAGTACGCTTCTTCTTTTCTTCATGATTTCTCCTTTTGATACGAGTTCTCTCATTTTGTAATTGTCACGCCTATTGTATCCGACCTGTTCCCAAATAGCAAGTACATTATTGTATACAATTTATTTTCCGAATCTGAAAATCACGTATATCCGCCCGTGTATTCCGGATTCTTTCCCTCGGGATGTACCGGAAAAGATAAAAATTTTGCCGCCCGGGAATTTTAACATTCCCGGGCGGCAAACGCTTTTGCTTTTTTTCTTTTATCCTTCAATGGAGATTGTCTTTTTCTGCTCCACAGCCGGTTTTGCTTCCTTCTTCGGTACGAAGAGTTTCAGCAGACCGTGTTTAAATTCAGCCTTGATGTCCTCTTCGGTAATATCCTCACCTACATAGAAGCTTCTGCTGCATGCACCTGCGTAACGCTCTTTGCGGATGTAACGGCCGCTCTCTTTTTCTTTCTCGTCTTTGTCGAGACCTTTCTCGGCACTGATGGTCAGATAACCATTTTCCAGTGTGGCCTGAACTTCATCTTTTGTGAATCCCGGAAGGTCAACCACTACCTCGTAGCCATTGTCCAGCTCGCGGATATCTGTTTTCATCACATGGCTGGCTTTGCGGCCATACAGTTTCTTTTCGGTATTCTTCATTTCTTTGTCATAATCATAGAACGGAAAATCGTTGAAAAAGTCATCAAATAAATTTTCTCCAAAAATACTAGGCATTAACATAAGTCATCGCTCCTTCTTATTCTTCTCATGGAACCTGATCCATGCTTTTTCTCCGGTTTGTCTTTTCACCGGATCTTTTTGTTTACCTGTTTCTTTGGAACGGAAAGGCTTCCGGATACCGGAGGTTTTCTTCTTTTCCTCTCTTTGTATCCCTCTTCCTTTGTTCTAGCTGTACTATAACACTTATTATTAGCACTGTCAAGAGGCGAGTGCTAATTATTTTGTGAAGATTTTGTGAACGCTACGAGCCATGCAAAATGGTGAAAAAAGACGCCCTGCTAGTTTACTTGCAAAGGCGTCTTTTTTTGCTATTTTATAGGGCGACAGCCCTACAGCGAGGGAATTCTTTCCCGAGCTGTGCATGGCGTAACATTCTCTTTCGCACTCGATTTTCTTGATTTGACCACATTTTTACGACAAATCTTTGGAAAAATATATTCGTCTGATTTTCTTACCACTCCTCATCTCTTTTATTATTAGATTCCAGGCATACTTGCTAATTTCTTCTATTCAGCCTTCCCCTCTGGGAAAATAATTTTAAACACAAAGAAAAAAATCACCATGGAAACTCCACCTGTAATAATTGTCACAAGCATGTTATAGACTGCCGGCGCCACATATGCAGATGCAACTGGCATCCACAGATTATTAAATCCATTACAGATCAGCGAAATTACCACCCACGCAACAAAATACCAGATTGCCTGATATACAGGATTTCCATGGCTTTTAAAAGTAATATTTCTCTGCAGTGGAAAATTGATACACTGTGCAAGAAATGACCCCAATTCATAACTAATAAAATAGCCAAGTCCACCACCGATCAGTATATTTCCCGTTGCATCACGCAATACATTATACCCCAGCAAACTCCATGTAAATTTTACTCCAAACAGATTCACGGAAACCTTTGGCCACATAAATTCTGTACCAGCCAGACCAATTCCCAAAATCCCTGGTAAAAATGTAAATACAAGATACTGGAATACCGTTACGCCCATACTGAATATAACAAAATAGAATATCTGATAAAGCCATTTTGCAATAGCAGAATGTTTCTCTTCAAAACATTTCCATATATTTTTTATATGATTCATCTGCACTTTCCTCCGGCTCCTTTTAATAATTTTTCATATTTCTTATTATTTCTTCTGTTTCTGAAATATCCGCCAACTACTTTTTTTACTCCAAGCATAAAGTGGCCATTCACAGCATCGACAATTCCATATACCATTTCCATACTGACTGCTCCGCCGGTCATCTTGGCAATCCCCCGAAACGGCATATTGTAAATAAAAAGAATATTCAGATCCGGCTTTCCCTGTGCCTCACTCTTCTTTTTCATTTTTGTGAGATATCTATATATCAGCCTTGCAAGTCGGCTTTTTGCATAATACATCTGACAGATTGCATCATTGATTCCCAGATTTCCACTCCATCTCCCGTTCGGTATCTCATGGCCAAGAAGTTCACGAAATTCTTCATCTGATATTTTCTGCACGATTCCTGTATAATAGTAAGGCATTTTTGCCGGATTATACGGATACCCTTTACTATTTCCTGTTCTCTCAGTCATACCTGTTAAACGAATATCTGCAACACTGGCTCCTACCATAATCTGATAAGTTCCTGTTTCTATTTCCCACTGTCCCGTTTTTATATTCCAATAACGGAATGTCTTATCATCAAAGGGAATCCTGATCTGTCTGCTTTCTCCTGCCTTTAGATAAACTTTTGCAAAACCTTTTAGTTCTTTTTCCGGTCGGAACACGATTGCATTAGGAAGTCCTACATACATCTGAACAACCTCAGCTCCGTCTCTGTCACCTGTATTGGTAACTGAAACTTTGATTCCATCCTCTTCTATGATAAGATCAGAATATGTAAATTCCGTATAGGAAAGTCCAAAACCAAATGGAAACTGCACCCGTACTTTTGAAGTATCATAATAGCGATATCCTACATAAACACTCTCGCGGTATTCCGATGTTTTCTCATTACTCGGATAATATCGGAATGCCGGTGTCTGTTCATAAGATATGGGATATGTTTCTGCCAGTCTTCCTGACGGATTCACTTTTCCGGTCAGAATATCCATCGTTGCAGAAGCGCCTGCCTGTCCATTCAGATAGCCATGCAAAATCGCTTTGCAGCAGGTGTGCCATGGCATTTCTATCGCAGATCCTGCACTCAGTATTCCAATAATATTTTCATTCACTTTACTGATATCCTGCAGAAGATCGATCTGGTCCTGCGGAATACGCATATGGGTTCTGTCCAGTCCTTCTGATTCACTGATCTCATCAAGACCAAAGCAGAAAATCACAATATCTGCGTTCATGGCCAAATTTAATGCAAACTTTCTATCATTCTCATCTACATCTCCATTTCTCTGATAGCCTCTTGTCATCCCCAGAATATTCAGATCATATTGTTGCAAAATCGATGACATATCTTCTACTTTTGTTGGATTGACCATAGAAGATCCTGCCCCCTGATATCTGGGTGAAAAAGCAAAATCTCCAATAACAGCGATGGATTTTTTGGTATCCAGCGGAAGAATCTGTTTTTCATTTTTCAGAAGAATCATGCTTTCTGCTGCTGCTTTCCTTGCCAGTTGATGATGTGCGTTTCTGTCAAAGTTTTTATCTGAAGGCTTCTTCCCTGATGTCAGTTCCATCACTGCGTCCACCAGTTCTCCAACTCTTTCATCCAAATCCGCTTCCTTCAGCTTTCCATTTCGGACAGCTTCAATCACTTCTCTTGCAGAATCGTACCCACAGGACGGCATCTCCAGATTTGAGCCGGCAGCAACACCTTTCACATGGTCATTGCTTCCGCCCCAGTCTGTTACTACAATTCCATCAAATCCCCAGTCTTTGCGCAGGATATCTGTCAAAAGATGTTTGTCCTCATTAGCATAAATCCCATTAATCTGGTTATAACTGCTCATGATTGCTTTTGCGTGTCCTTCTTTAACAGCTATCTCAAAACCGGTCAGATAGATTTCTCTTAATGTCCGTTCGTCAACAACTGCGTCCATTACCATTCTCCGAAGTTCCTGACTGTTAACCGCCAGATGCTTCGGGCAGGCATAAACGCCTTTACTTTGTATTCCGCGAATATATGACGCTGCCATCTTCCCGGAAAGACATGGATCTTCTGAAAAATATTCAAAATTTCTTCCACATAATGGGCTTCTTTTAATATTTAATCCCGGACCAAGCAGGATATTTACATCCATACTTGCTGCTTCCTCTCCAAGAGCCTGTCCAATCTCTTCCCCCAGATCCTGATCCCAGCTGTTTGCTATCGTCGCTGCTGTGGGAAAACAGGTTGCATTCAAGGATGCATTCAGTCCCAGATGATCTCCTGCTCCCGCCTGTTTTCTGATTCCATGCGGTCCATCTGAAAGAAAGATGGACGGGATGGAAAGCCTGTCAATTTCTCTGGTCTGCCAGACAGTTTTTCCACTGAGTACCGCTGCTTTTTCTTCTATTGTCATCTTTTCAACCAATTTTTGCTGCTTCATAACTGTTTTCCATCCCTCTTTCATCCTTATTCAGCATTCTTTCTTTTCTTATATCCTCTGATTACCAATACTTCCATTCCTGCTATGAAAAGTGCTATTACTACGTCGATACCAATTCCTGCTTTCTTCCAGTTTTCCATACCTGTTTCTTTGTGTTTTCCATCATAAGCCCAGCTGCTTACAACTGTATACATGACATTTTTGCAGGCATTTCTCATCTGAAGTACAGATGTTGGATGCTCCGGATTGGCTACATTGTTCTCTTCTCCGTTGAATGTAGACAGCATTGCATCTTCATGAATTCATCACTATCTATTACTCAACAACAATTAACACACTTTTTCTCTTCTTATATTTCTTCACCAGAACTACTTCCAGAAGAATCAGGATAACAGCTACTGCCACGTCCACACCAACCATGATTTTCATCCACAATGCCAGTGTTAAAGATGTTTCACCAGCATATGCATTACTGTTCACAACAGTATACATAATGTTCTTGCAGGCAGTTCTCATATACTGAACTGTGGATGGGTCAGATGTATCTGTAACAAAGTTTGTTCCTACATCAAATGTAGACAAACAGCAGGAACCGCCAGTTGCGATTACCTGATCTGCATTCATGTTAAATGCACCAGCAAAATAGTCGGTTTCTACAAAGCCTTTGAATCCCCATTCATCACGGAGAAGCGTTGTCTGCAGTTCGTAATTTCCGCCAGCCCACACATTTCCAATGTAGTTAAAGGAAGACATTGTAGCTGTAATATTGCTGTTTTTTACACAGATTTCGAATGGTTTCAAATACAGTTCACGCATTGCCTGTTCATTTGACCAAGTGCAGATCATAATCCAACGGTTTGTCTCCTGCTCGTTCATTGCAAAATGTTTCATATATGCATAAACACCATTCTCAGCAGCACCATTTACAACCTGTGCAGACATAGTTCCTGCAATGATTGGGTCCTCTGACGGGTACTCATATGTACGCCCACCAAATGCACTTCTATGAAGGTTCATAGATGGTGCATACCATCCAGAGCAACCAAGTTCTGTAGCCATTTTTCCCATATCATATCCGTATGTATGAGCTAAATCCTTATTCCATGTGCATGCGATCATAACATTTGACGGGAATCCTACAGAACCTGCACCTGTAAAGTTATTGCTCACAGCGGATGGTCCATCGCAATCAACAGTAGCAACTTTTTCAACGCTTTTTGCAGCCCTGAATACTCTGATCAATCTGGTTTGTGATAATATTATAAAACCTGAAGAACAGATCATCGATATTGCACATGCCGACGCTTACGAAGATTCTCTTTATATCATGGATAAAATAAGAGAAAAAATCAACATACGTGATTTTATCAACACATCTTACGACTTCTGCACCGGAAGTCATGTCGGTCCTGATACAATTGCCCTTTTCTTTATCGGCAAAGACAGAGAACTGGTCCAGTCATAATTCTTCACACAAAAAGGCCGGGATCCTTTCGGATCCCGGCTATATATGGGGAGAATAAGCAATGGAAGTTAACCTTCAATTGCGATATAACCATCTTTTTCTTCAACGACTTTCGGTGCTTTCTTCGGAACAGAAAGTTTCAGAATGTCATCTTCACATTTCACATGTTTTCTGAATTTCATCCCTCGTCGGCATTACACGCAATGCTCCTTTTCTTGTTGTGATCACAGATGCTGCTGCATTTGCAAAAGTCAACATTTCCTTTAGTTTATTTTCATCTAAACCTTCCATTCCGTGTTCACAAATATAATGTAATACACAACCACAGAATGTATCTCCTGCTCCTGTTGTCTCAATTGTATTTTTCTGAAGGAACGGTTTTACTTCTACCATCGTTCCGTTATAGTATGCACGACTTCCTTCTTTCCCCATAGATACAAGAATCAACTGAATCTGATATCTTTCTCTAATCCAGTTTACCCCGGCAGTATAATCTTTTTCACCTGTCAGCCACTGAATCTCATTATCTGAAATTTTCAGAATATGACAGTGTGCTAATCCATATAATACCTGTTCCTTTGCCTCATCCAAAGAATTCCAAAGAGGTGGACGTAAGTTCGGATCAAAAGAAATAACTGCACCAGACTCTTCTGCAATACGGATTGCTTCTTTTGTTGCTTCACGTACTCCTTCATGTGTCATAGACAATGTTCCGAAATGGAAGATTTTTGTTTCTTTAATAAGTTCTGCCTGAACTTCCGTTTTATTCAACATCATGTCTGCTCCCGGATTTCGATAAAATGAGAAATCTCTGTCTCCATCCGGATAAGTATGCACCATTGCCAGTGTTGTATGGATTTCCTTGTCTGTACATAATCCTTTTGCATCAATCCCTACTTCTGTTATCACATCTCTCAGCTGTTCTCCGAAAAAGTCTTCACCTACTTTTCCGATGAATGCCGTCTTATGTCCTAGTTTCGTCAGCATTGCAAGTACATTGCAGGGTGCGCCTCCTGGATTTGCCTCAAAAAGTGGGTTTCCCTGATTACTTTTTCCATTTTCTGTAAAATCAATTAACAATTCTCCAAGTGCCACTACATCATATTTTTTCATCATATTCTCCATTCTGCCGCAAAAAACGACATTTCTTCTATCATTGATACTATGCTCCTATATGCAAAAGGGATTCCCGTTTCAGGAATCCCCTATCATTATCCATGCATCTTCAATTTCAATATAATTTTTGTCCTAAACCAGATTGTATTTCACTATATCGATTTTAGCTGCACCTTCAGCAAAGAATGAAATTCCTTTTGCCTCTTGTTCTGTAAATATAACAGCAGACATAACCTGCTTACCGTCATTAATAAATATTTCAGCACTGAATCTATCCAAGATCACACGAAGCTTTAATTCATTGGCATCGCCATTTACCAGACACCTTCTCTGATGAACTAATGCTCGTTCGGTTCCTGAAAATTTTCTGTCAATTTTCAGGACAGACTCATCCGGGCGGAAACTTAATTCTGTATAAAACTTCTCATTTTGTGCAAAACGTAATACAAATTTCTTATACACATTTTCTTTATCTTCCGGACGTATCACAAGTTCCATATCTATAGTTCGTCCTTCGATTTTGTCTAATGTGATCGCATCATTATCTATTACTACATCGTTGTACTCAACTCTGTCTTTACGCATTGCATCGAGTTCTTTGATCGGAGTCTGATAAAGTCTTCCGTTTTTGACAGACACTTCTCTCGGCAGACTCATTTGCGCAAACCATTTTGAGTCATTACAACGATGAGCAGTCGTATCCCAGTTCTGCATCCAGGCAATCATAATTCTACGGCCATCCGGTGCAAGCAAAGTCTGCATTGCATAATAATCCATTCCATAATCGACGCTTTGTACTGTCTCTTCTTTTAAGGTATGTGTCTCCGGATCCATCTCTCCGATGATACATAAGGTCCCATTTCCATTATGGAACTCCAGTCCTTCCGGCAACATGTCCTGTGGACTTGTCAGAAGAACATGTTTTCCATCTAATTCGAAAAAGTCCGGACACTCCCACATCTTTCCATAACGTTTTTTATTTTCTGCCAGTACACTGACAAATTCCCATTCAAATCCATCTGCACTTTTATAAAGAAGAATCTGTCCACTTCCATCTGCCGGACGGCTTCCGATCACACAATAGAAGTACCCATCTTTTTCTTTCCAGATCTTTGGATCCCGGAAATCCACTTTACTTGCACCTTCCGGCAAGTCTTTAGCTGTCAGAACCGGATTCTTTTCATATTTCTTATAATTTTTTCCATCTCCAACAGCCACTGCCTGTGTCTGAATATCCCTTGCCGTTCCATCTTCAAGCGTCTCCTGATCTACAGCAGTATAAATCAGCAGCTGTCTGCCGTCGTCCAGTTCTATTGCACTTCCTGAAAAACATCCTATCTTATCATAATCTTCATCCGGTGCCAGAGCTGCCGGAAGATATTCCCAGTGAAGCAGATCTTTACTTACCACATGGCCCCAGTGCATACTGTTCCAATGTGTATCATATGGATTATACTGGTAAAACAAATGATACTCTCCCTGATAGCAGGAAAAACCATTTGGATCATTCATCCATCCAACATATGGACTCACATGAAAAGCCGGTCGATCCTCTGCTTTTATCTGCAGCCCCTGTTCAGCTTCATATTTTCTAGCCTTTTCTAACATCTCACTCATGAAAATTCTCCTGTTGTTTGTATCGTTATTTTTCTTCACTCAACGACTTCTGATACTCATCAAAGTATTTCTGTTTAATTGAAATATAATCAGAAAGTCCATACTGTTCCATTTTCTTCAGATAAAAATCCCACTCTTTTTCAATTCCGCCATTCAGGATCCAGTCTGCTTTCTTCTGTTCTGCATATTTTTTGATATCTGTATCATACTGAGATACTTTATTGGTATCATCAATGCTCATGAATACGTTTGGATAAACATATTTACTGTTCATATCCTGTAAATAAGTTTCATGCATATTGTCCAGACGCCATTTTGCATCCTCTGGCTGTGTTACATAGACGTCATAATATTCATTCAGAACTGCAAGAGGACCATTTACAGATTGTGCTTCACGTACTTCTACCGGAGACTGATCCCCCAGATCCATGTGTTTCAGCATTTCTCCACCATCTTTATTGGTAGACAGTTCAAAAATGTTAAAGGAATCCTTCTCTCCATAAGTTCCCCAGTTATTCTGCGGTGACTGAAGTGGTGCATACATCTGATCGATCCATGCAGCAGCAAGTGCTGTGTTACGGCAGCTGGATGTAAGAACACATCTTCCACGATCATATCCACTTGTTTCACTGTTATTCTGTCTTGTAATGTTCCGCATACCATCTGGTCCTGTCAGAGCCGGCAGCATAACATAATCTTCATTATTATCAATATTGGCGATATCCCATGTAAAGCAGAGACCATAGCGGTGATTCTTTCCTTTGGCGACATAAGTAGACCACTCTTGTGTAAATGCTTCCGGGTCGACCAGATCCTCTGTTACAAGTTTATGTAACCACTCAATTCCTTCTTTGTATCCTTCCTGAACGGTTGTATAAATAACTTTTCCTTCGTCCGTTACAGCGAAATGATCTCCTGTATCTCCATAGCCTTCTCCAAATCCATTGAGCAGAATTGCCGGATCCTGGTCACCATTATTGATGATAAATGACATTGGAATCACAGCACCTTCAATCGAAAATTCTTTTTCAAGCTCATCTGCATGATCACGGAATTGAATCAATACCTGTTCCAGTTCATCTGTTGTTGTCGGAATCTCGAGTCCTAGATAATCCAACCATTTTTTATTAATATACGGAATATCTCCGATTGCCTGAATGGCTTCTTTCCCAGAACCAAGCTGTTCAATCCATGGGAAGGAATAAATATGTCCATCTGGTGCGGTGCACATTGTCCTGTATTCTGGATATTTTTCAAACACTGCCTGTAAATTCGGCATATATTTATCTATCAGATTTTCCAGCGGAATGATAATCCCCTGTTTTGCATAACGCAACAGATCATAATCACTCATTCCGGCATTGAATAATCCATCTGGCAAATTTCCAAATTGTGCAAGCGCCAGATTCTTCTTATCAGAGAACTGATCCGATACAAAACAAGTCCAGTCAATATGAACATTGGTCTGCTCTTCCATTCGCTGAAAAATTACTCGTTCATTCGGATCCTGTGTTGATGTAGCCGGTGCACTTGTAATAAAGGAAAGCTCTGCAGTTTCCTTTAATGGAAACTGCACCTCCGATACAGGTGTACCCGGATCAATTTCAGCCTCAAGCTGCTGCTTTTTTCCACATCCTGCAACTCCCACCATCATCGTCAGGGACAGTACAATTGCAAGCAATGCATTTACTTTTCTTTTCTTCATATCTGTATCGTTCCTTTCTTATTAGCCTTTTACCGATCCGACCATAATTCCTTCATCAAAGTATTTCTGGAAGAATGGGTACATTACTAACAGTGGTAAACTTGATACTACGATCGTTGCATATTTCAGCTGTTCTGCTACTTTTGCCATTTCTGCTGTACTCTGAATATCAGCGATCATTCCAGGCTGTGGTGTATTCTGTACCAGGATGGAACGGAGTACCAGCTGTAATGGCTGAAGATTTGCATCATTCAGATAAATCATTGCATCGAAATAACTGTTCCACATTCCAACAAAAGACCAGAGTGCCAGTACTGCGATGATTGGCTTACATACCGGAAGCATGATTTTAAAGAAATGCTGGATCTCATTTGCACCGTCAATCGCAGATGCTTCTCTTAATTCTGTCGGGATTGACTGATAATAAGTTCTGGCAAGAATCATATTCCATACATTAAATGCTCCTGGAATCAGGATTGCCCACACTGTATTAACCATGTGCAGCTGATTGATCAGGATAAATGTAGGAATCATTCCACCACCAAAGAACATTGTGATCAGGAAAATAACATTGAAAAAGTCTCTTCCTACAAATTCCTTCTTTGACAGTGGATACGCAGCCAGTAATGTCACAAAAACAGAAATTACTGCAAATGCAAGTGAATACAGGAAGGAATTCAAAAATCCACGCCAGATCATTTCGTTCTCTAATACTCTTCGATATGCGTCTAATGTCCAGTCCTTGGTGTTAAAACTCAATCCCTGGTTATTCAAAACAGTAGGATCCATAAAGGATGCGAGTACTACATAAATAATCGGTATCGCTATAGAAAGGACGAATAAACCAAGAATAGTAAATCCGATTCCAAGGATTACTTTGTCTGTCCTTGAATATTTTCTCTTTTTTTTCTCCATCTCTTCTCCCTCTTTTCTATAATCCTTCTCCATCATTCAGTTTCTTAACAACCCAGTTCACAAAGATCAGCAAGATAACATTTACAACTGAATTGAAAAGACCTACCGCTGTCGAATATCCATAGTCTCCATTCAGAAGTCCAATACGGTATACATATGTAGACAGGATTTCTGATGCCGGAAGGTTCATATCTGTCTGTAAAGCATAAGCTTTTTCGAAACCAATACTCATGATATTTCCAGCCTGCAAAATAAACTGAATTACAATGATATTCTTAATTGCCGGCAATTCTACATACCAGATCTGCTGCAGAAGATTCGCTCCATCCATGAGGGCTGCTTCTTCCAGCTCCTTGCTGGCATTCGCCAGTGCTGCTGTGTACATGATAGATGCCCATCCTGCGGTCTGCCAGATTCCACTTGCAATGTAAATTGTCCGGAATGCAGAAGGCATTGTCATCCAGTTTGTACTGATTCCTAATACTTTATTCAATGGGCCTACAGGAGATAAAAGCATACGAACCATACCACAAAGCACGATGACTGAAATAAAGTTTGGCATATAGATCAAAAGCTGCACTTTCTTCTTAATTCCGGTCTTACGAATACGATTCAGAAGCAATGCAAGAATGATTGGAATCGGAAATCCCCACAGTAATCCATAGATACTCAATTTCAACGTATTCATCAGATAGTTCATAAAATCTGGTGAAGATAAGAATCGTCTGAAATACTCAAGCCCTACCCAGGGACTACCAAGAACTCCTTTTATTACATTGTAATCTTCAAAAGCAATCAGAAGACCTCCCATCGGGAGATACTTAAAAATAATTGTCAGTAAAAGTCCTGGCATCAGGAAAAAAAGATATAACTGCCAGTTTTTCTTCACATAAGTCATCTTTTCTCTCCACGTTCGCTTGCTTACGGACTTTGCTTGATTTTGCATTCTTTTCATGCACTTCTTCCTCCATTCCATTGATTTTATGAGAACCGGTTACGTAACCGGTTATTTTATGATTTGATATTACTATATCCATTTCTTTCTGTCAACACTTTTGTATACTAAAATAACCGGTTACGTAATCAGTTATTTTATCGTTGCGTTTTTCCATCAAAATTGCTATACTGAAAAATATTATTAACCGTCAGCCATCATATTGAAGGAGATTCAACTTTTATGAGTAAAAAGAAACAGGTAACTTTTGCAGATATTGCGGAATACACCAATTTTTCAAAAACTACAATATCAAGATACTTCAATCATCCTGATTCTCTTACCTTGGAAAACCAGGAAAAGATTTCACAAGCTCTTGACACACTTGGATATAAAAAGAATAAGCTGGCAAAGGTCCTGGCGAATGGAAAAAGTGAATTTATCGGAATCATCGTTCCAAACCTCTATCTGCACTATTATTCTGAGATGCTGACACAATTCCTTTCCAGCTACCGTGATTATCATTATAAGTTTCTTGTTTTCGTCAGCGAACATGGCGCAGAAGAAGAACAACAGTATATTGAAGAACTTCTGTCTTATCAGATTGAAGGACTGATTGTTTTAAGTCACACTCTTCCATCTGAGAAACTCGCTTCCTACCAGATTCCTGTCATCGCAATTGAACGTGAAGCAGAACATATCAGCAGCGTCAATACTGATAACTATATGGGAGCACTTCAGGCTACTTCCTTGTTGATCCGGGATAAATGTGACATACTGATTCATATAAATGTCAATGTGACGAAGTCTGCCCCGGCTTATGACCGTATCCGGGCTTTTAAGGAAACTTGCGAAGAACATCATGTTCCATATCATATCGATCTGAGTGTAGAAGGTAATACTTATCATGAGATTTTAAACGTGATCCGGGTAATTTTCGATAAAATAGAAGCCAAATACCCTGATCAAAAAAAAGGCATCTTTCTTGCGAATGATACCTATGCCAATATGTTTCTGAATTTAATTTTCCAAAAATACGGAACATTTCCTTCAACTTATGAGATTGTTGGATTTGACGATTCCCCGATTGCCAGCGAAGCAATCCTTCCAATCACAACCGTTGGTCAGCAGATTGATGTCATTGCCAAAACCGCCATGGATCTTCTGGTCCGGCAGATGGATGAGCAGAAAAAGCGTGCTCCTAAACCATTGGGCGAACCCATCCACAAACAAATTACACCTATATTGATTCGCCGTAATACAACCAGTTAAAACTAACCTTTCATTTTTCTCCGGAATACAATCTGTCCCAGAAATATTTCTGCCATATCGGATATTGGAATACTTAATTATTTGGGCAAAAAGGGGATGCCGAAAAGTGGTATTAACCGGCATCCCCTTTATTGATTGTATTATCTTATTTCATATGATCTTTTTCAGTTATTTTGCGAATAACCCGGCATGGATTTCCAGCAGCCAGACTATATGGAGGAATATCCCTTGTCACAACACTTCCTGCTCCTATTACACATCCCTCTCCTATGGTAACACCGCCACAAACAACCACATTGGATGCCAGCCAGCAATTATCTTTTATAGTGATTGGTTTCGCATATTCAAGATTATAAAAACTACCATCTTCTCTCTTTCGGATATTGCGTTCTTCAGGTAATAATGGATGCATAGGAGTTGCCAATGTAACATTTGGACCAATCATCACATTATCTCCTATATGTATTTCACATACATCTAAACATGTAAAATTAAAATTAGCAGAGCTGAATTTTCCAAAGAAAGTATTGCATCCGTAATCAAAATAAACAGGTGCCTGCAAATACGGAAGCTCCTCTGTTGTTGGCAGTAATTCTTGCAATATCTGTGCTTGCTCTTCTGGCTGATCTTCATCTGTCAAATTGTATTTTCTTGCTAATTTACGCGCATTCAGGCGT
>ERZ894180.797-NODE-797-length-22884-cov-7.458802_pt1 | contig 22884 bp, 15 predicted proteins | sample MGYA00380278_ERZ894180 | MGnify/ENA primary metagenome ERZ894180 (study PRJEB32331, sample SAMN06328450) | human gut metagenome | biome: human gut microbiome; feature: stool | host: Homo sapiens | collected 2013-02-24 ...
GAGCAGTTCGACCGCAGTGTCCTGCCAAAGATAGAGGTTGGGGGTATTCTCCAGCGTACGCCGCCATTCGGCCGAGAAACGCGACTTATCGCACTGGGCCCGGGGACTCCACATCGCCGCCCCTTTCGAGCGGTTGAGCATGCGGAACTGGACAGCCGTAAGGTCGGTAATCCGCCCCATCTGCCCTCCCAAAGCATCTATCTCTCTGACTATCTGACCTTTAGCAACACCGCCTACGGCCGGATTACAAGACATATCGGCCAACTTGGTCATGTCCATCGTCACGAGCAGCGTGCGGGAGCCGAGCCGCGCTGCCGCCGAAGCCGCCTCGCAGCCGGCATGACCGCCGCCGACCACGATGATATCGTAATGTAAAACCATATCTCCTTTTCCATGAATTGCGGAAAACACCGCCGCCCGTCAATCCGACGACCGACCGCCGCACGGCAAAGATACGAACAAAGTCGCTTATCCGAAAAAACCGAAACCGCACGCAACGGCAACTTTCGCCCAACTATCCGCCGTCCGACGACGAAAGTCGGATCGAAAACGGCAACCTCGCGGCAAAATGTCGCCGCAGCGCCGAAAAGATCGGCAAATACGGGCTGCCCCAACAAAAACGGATTTTCCCCGCTTCCGGCACACTCCGGCGACCCGCGCGGGAAAATCCCGAACTTTGTCAGCATTTTCCCGCAAAAATAAACTTCTCTCCGGCAAAGAGCCGACAATCCATGCCGCCCATTCCGGAAAAATACAAACGATTAAAGGGTTGCGGACACAACCAACGGCCGGATCCGTCCCCGCACGGCGGAAACGCCTCCTCCGAAAGCCGAATCTTCGCAGTCCACCTCTCCCGGCTACCGATTCGCCGCACGGCGGACCCGATCGACAGCCCCCACAACTGCTGCCGCAGCCACCGCAGCCGGAAGCCTCCGAAACACGTCCCGCAAGCGAAGTCGTCCGCTTCAGTCCCAACGAAGGAAAACGCGATTACAGCGTTCTTTTTGGAAACGTAACGACCCGAATTCCCCTCCGAAGAAAGGACTTAAGAGAGAGTCGGCATTACAGACACGGCCTCCGGCCGCGAACGAACGACCGTCGAATGACGGACATTGAAATATACGATTGCCGGGGAAAATCCATCTTTTTTCGGGAACCGGATCCAAACAAAAGACGAATCCGCCCATAAACCGCCGTTTCAGCGTCTTTAACGGTCCATTCCGCCGTCGGGAACAGAACCGACCGTTATGGTATATTCGAACGATTTTAAGGAGCATTTCAGGCGTTAAAAATACATACTTTCGTGAAAGAGTTCGCACCCCTGCGGCCGGATCCCTCTGCAAACCGTCTTTTCAGCACCTTGAACCGCCCATCCCGCCGTCGGGAAAGAACCGACCGTACGATATATTCGAACGATTTTACGGGATATTTCAGGCATTAAAAATAATCCTGTCGGGAAAGGGACCCGCAACTCCGCGACCGGATTCCCTCGCAAAGCCCTATTTCAGCCCTTTGGACAGCTCATCCCACTGTCGGAGGTAGTGATCCTCCTTACGGTGCATTTGAGCGTTCGCACGGGGTGTCTTATCCTTCTGTCCGCACAGATGGAGCAAACCGTGCACCACCACGCGGCGCATTTCGGTCAGCTTCGCGGCGCCGTATTCGCGTGCATTGTCCGCAACGGTTTCCACATCGATGAAAATATCGCCCGACACGATCCGGGCGCCCTTGCGGTCGCTGTAATCGAACGTGATGACGTCGGTATAGTAGTCGTGTCCGAGGAACTGCCGGTTCATATCCAGCAGGCGGGCCGCCGAGCAAAAAATATAGGTCACATCCCCCAGTTCATACCCCTCTTCCCGGGCTACGCGGTCCAGCCACGCGGCCGTGAGCCGTTTCTGCGGCAGGCGATAGGTACAGTCATCGGTATAATAGCGTACGGCCATAGACGGTTATTTTTTGAAGCAATCCGAAGCACGCATCTGTACTTTGGGCGACGGTCCGTAAATACCGAACACCATCTTGTACTCGGGCTGCATGGTCATCACATCGACCCCCGATCCGATCGTTCCGATCTGCTGGTTGCGGGCCACCTTGTCGTCCTTGCCCACCGTCACGGAATTGAGGTTGGCATACGAAGAGATGTATTCGCCGTGGGCTATATAGACGTCGTATTTGTTGGTGATCCGGTTGCGTTTCACCTCGACGACCTTGCCTTCGTAGATCGAAATCACCTGCGCCCCCTTCGGCCCCGCGATCTCAGCCATATTGCCCTTGTAGCGCTTCACCCCGCCGCCGACCACCGGCAGCCGCAGATTCGAAGTCTTCGCCGTAAAGGTGTTGCCCTCCTTGTTGCCCCGGGTCAGCTTGCGCAGTTCGTCGATCGCCACGTCGAGCCGTTGCTCGCGGGCGATTTTCTGTTGCAGGGCGGCCTGCTCCTTCTTGGAGAGCTGCTTGATGTTGGCACGCGCCGCCTGCGAATCTTTCTGCAGGCGGGTCCGCTGCGTGGTCAGGCTGCGCTTCACCGAATCCAGCGCCCGCTGCTGCCCGGTCAGCCGGGTCCGCTCGACGGACACCTGCTCCGAAAGCGTCACGATCTGCTCCATTTGCCGTTCCCGCATGGCCGCCACCTCCCGCAGATTGGTGATGCGGCGGGCCACCTGATTGAAGTCGCTCGAAGAGAAGAGGTAGGTCAGATAATTGTTGTGTTTGTAGTTGCGGTATGCCTCGCGCACCATCTCGGCATAGCGCCGTTTATGGGCGTCGAGCGATGCCGACAGCCCCCGGGCCACGCTGTCCGTACGGGCCACCTCGACCTCGAGTTTACGGGCATCCCGCTCCGTCACGTCGAGCAGCTGGTTGCGCGAATCGATCTGACGGGCCAGACGGCGCACCGTCTCCTCGGCCGAGGCACGTCCCTTCTTGAGCTTCGAAATCTCCTGTTCCTCCCGGGCGATCTGCTTTTCGAGGTCGGCGATCAACCGTTTCTGCGCCGCGATCTGCTGGTCGGTATTCTGGGCCGCAAGCGACCCTGCACCAAGTAGAAGGAAAAGAAACAAAACGACCTTCGGCAAACGGATACACAGCGTGCGGACCGACTCCGCCCGCTGCGGGAAACGATACGAATGGTTCAAGGCTTGTCGCATAGTCAGGGCTTGGATTTGAGTTGCCGGATACGCTCTTCGATCGCCCGGGGATCGTCATATCCCTTCTCCAGCGCTTTGCGCCAGTAGGTTTCGGCCATGAACTTCTCCCCGAGAGCCGCCAGGATGTCCCCGTAATGCAGGTAGAGTTCCGGATTCTCGCTGCGGTCGAAAGAGATCGCCTGCTGCATCGTTCGACGAGCCTCCTGCAGCCGTCCAAGACGGAACAGCACCCAGGCATAGGTATCCAGCAGCGTGGCGTTGTTGCCGTCCAGCTCCACCGCACGGGCTGCCATGGCAAAGGCCCGGTCGAGCTGACGGGGATCCCGGGACGATTCGCTTATAAAATAGGCGTAGTTATTGAGCACCATCGGGTTATCGTAGTAATAATGCAGCGAACGGTCGTAAGCCTCGAAACACCGGCGGCGGTATTTGTCCCGTTCCGAGTCCTTCCGTCCGGCCTCCTCCATCTGGTGATAAGCGTCGCCGATATATCCCCACACGGCTCCGCGCAGGGAGTCCGCATCAGCATATTTGAGGGCTTTTTTATAGCTGCCGATCGATTGCGACAACTTTCCGGTATACCCCTGGGCGTGTCCCTTGCGGGCATACAGCTCGGTATTTCCAGGGAAAACCTCGAGCGCCCGGTCGATATACAGATAAACCGAATCGAGCCGCTTGCGGTAAGTTTCGATGTCGATCACCGCACGGTAATAGTCCAACTGGGGAGGCCGGTCGGCCAGATGCAGCTTGTAGAGGGTCAGCGCCTGCTCCAGCTCCCCGGCATTGATCAGGTGCTGCGCATACAGTTCGACGACGTCCTTATCGTCGGGATAGCGGATCGCAAGCGTCGAAATCAAGTCGTTGAGCTGAAAGAAGTTGTCCCGGTAAAAACGGACGTCGAGCGTCAGCTGCCGGAAAATGCGGACCTTTTCCGACAAGGGGAGCTCGTCGATTTCGAAAAGCCTTTTCGACACGGCCAGATAAGCATGCGAATCGTTGCGCTTGTTGTAGAATTCGGCGAGCGAAGCCAGCGCCGGGACATTCATGGAGTCGATCTCCAACGCCCGGTTATACTCGGCTATGGCCAACGAATCCTGTTTGGCAGCACCGTACAGGTCGGCCAGAATCACGTGGTTTTCCGCTTCGTAAGGAATCGCCTCGGCCATCTCCCTGGCTTCGGCCAGCGCACGGTCCAACTGCCCCGTGCGAATCAGCAACTGGCGTTTCATCGCCCCCAACAAAGGCATTTTACCGAAACGCATCTCGGCCGAATCGAGCATATCGATCGCCGAATAGGGCATCCCGGCCTGCTGGTACAGGATCGCCAGAATACGAATGTTGTCGGGATTGGTCGGGTCGAGCGCCGAAAGCCGCACGAACAGCGGACGCGCCTTGTCGAGTTCTCCCTCGGCAAGCAGCTTTTGCCCGTAAAGCTGCCCGTACCACTTGTTGAGCGAGTCCAGCCGGTAAGCACGCCGTGCCCACGCCGTACCCTGCGGATCGCCGTCGGGAGTCACCGAAGAGAGGCGGAACCAGGCCGGAGCATACGCGGAATCGAGCTCCAGGGCCTGCAGGAACAGTGCCCGGGCCGCCAGGGTGTCCTCTCCGATCAAGAGTTTTTTCACACCCTCGGTATAGTATTCGGTCGGTCGCAGCGAGTCGGGCCACGAGGCCTCCGCCGCAGGTGCGGGCAACGCCTCCTCCTGCGGGACGAACCCCGTGGAGAAAGCCGTGCAGAGCACCAGAATCGCAAGCATCCGCTTCATTGAAATCGTTGAGTTTGTATCTTCGTTCTTCGCCGGAAGAGTGCAATGAACAAGACGCAGCCCCTCCCTTCGTCTGTCAAGAAAACGTCGGAGAACCGCTTTTCGTATTCCCGCGAACGATACGGAACTTCATCCCCGGAACATCCCGGCATCCGGCGGGCGATTCGCCGCTCCCCGACCCGGGGAGTGTACCGCAGCGCTTAAAGCACCGTATCGAACTGATGCAGGAACCGTATGTCGTTCTCGAAATAGAGCCGCAGGTCCTTCACGCCGTATTTGAGCATGGCGATACGCTCGACCCCCATGCCGAACGCGAACCCGGAATATTTCTTCGAATCGATTCCATTGGCCTCAAGCACATTGGGATCGACCATGCCGCAGCCCATGATCTCCAGCCAACCCGTGCCCTTGCAGACGTTGCAGCCCTTGCCGCCGCAGAGGTTGCACGACACATCGACCTCGGCCGACGGTTCGGTGAAGGGAAAGTACGAGGGGCGCATGCGGATCGTGGCGTTCTCGCCGAAAACCTCCTTGGCGAAGTAGAGGATCGACTGTTTCAGATCGGCGAACGACACGCCCTCGTCGATATAGAGTCCCTCGATCTGGTGGAAGATGCAGTGTGCGCGGTAAGAAATCGCTTCGTTGCGGAAAACGCGGCCCGGGCAGATCACCCGGATCGGCGGCTTCTGCCGCTCCATCGTCCGCACCTGAATCGACGAGGTGTGGGTCCGCAGTAGCACGTCGGGGTTCTTGGCGATAAAGAACGTATCCTGCATGTCGCGGGCCGGATGCTCGGGCGGAAAGTTGAGCGCCGAGAAGACATGCCAGTCGTCCTCGATCTCGGGACCCTCGGCCACCGTATAGCCCAGCCGCGAGAATACCTCGACGATCTGGTTGGTCACCAGCGAAATGGGATGACGCGAACCCAGCTCCTCCGCAGAACCGGGACGGCTCATGTCGGGAATCCGCTGCGAGGAGTCCCCGGCGGCGTCCGCAAGTTGCCCCCGCAGGGCGTTGATCCGCTCCTGCGTCCGGTTCTTAAGGTTGTTGAGCTTCTGGCCGAACTCCCGTTTCAGCTCGGGCGCCACGCTCTTGAACTCCTCCATAAGGGCCGTCAGCTCGCCTTTTTTCCCCAGCATCCGGATTCGGAAATCCTCGATCTCGGCCGCAGCTTTGGGTTTGAATGCCTCCACCCGTTCGAGCAGCTCGTTGATTTTATCGTTCATAACCTAAAGTTTACGCTTTATTTTGTACTTTTACGCACGGTTTAATAGGCAAAGTTAATAAAAATATCAGGATATGAAGCGGAAAATCCTCTCTTTTCTCGCGGCGGGAATGCTTTTCACCCTTCCGGCAGCGGCCCAGAGCGTCGGGGTGGTCATGAGCGGCGGCGGAGCCAAAGGACTTTACCATATCGGCGTATTGCAGGCACTCGAAGAGAGCGGCATTCCGATCGACTACGTGTCGGGAACCTCGATGGGTTCGATCATCGCGGGCATGTACGCCGCAGGATATTCCCCCGAAGAGATGCGCCGGATCGTCGCTTCGGGTGTGGTCAAACAGTGGGTTTCGGGGCGCATCGACCCCAGCTACCTGCCCTACTACCGCCGCAATACCGGCACCCCGATCTTCCTCTCGATCCGCCTCAACATGAAGGACCACCCGGACGACCCCAACGCGAGCCGTTTCCGCCTGCCTTCGTACCTGATCTCCTCGAATCAGATCGACCTGGCCCTCGCCGACCTGTTCGGCCCGGCCACGACAGCTTCCCGGCGGGACTTCGACAGCCTGATGGTGCCGTTCCTCTGCGTGGCGAGCGATATGAACACCCGCCGTCCGGTGGTGCTGCGCAAGGGCGACATGGGCGAAGCGATCCGTTCGTCGATGTCCATTCCGCTGGCGTTCAAACCCATGAAAATCGACACGATGCTACTCTACGACGGCGGCATCTACGACAACTTCCCCTGGGAACCCCTCGACAAGGAGTTCCATCCCGATTTCCTGATCGGCAGCAAATGCACGTCGGGAAACAACGACATCACGGAGAACAGTTCGCTCGTCGATCAAGCCTTCTCGCTGGCCATGAACAAGACCAACTACGACATGCCCGAAGGACGCAGCCTGATGATCAACCGGGCCGTCAATGTCAGCATGCTCGATTTCAACAGCGCCGACTCGATCATCGAAGCGGGCTACCGCGACGCACTGGCCCGGATTCCGGCCCTGCGGGAGAAAATCCACCGCACCGTCACGCCCGAAGAGATCCGCACCAAGCGGGCGGCTTTCCGCGAAAAGTGTCCCCCGATCATCTTCGACGACTACGAGTTCGAAGGACTCACCCATGCACAAACGGCCTATGTACGCGACGTCATGCGGCTGGACGACACCTACGACGGACGGCAGCGGCAGATGAGTTTCCCCGAATTCCGCGACGACTTCTTCTCCGTCATAGGCAACGACGAATTTTCGGTCGAATACCCCGAATTCCGGTACGACCCGCTGCGGGAACGGTATTCGGTCAAGCTGAAGATGTCCGCACGCGAAAACCTCCGGTTCCTGATCGGCGGCAACATCTCCTCGACGGCTTTCAACCAGGCATTCATCGGTTTCGACTACCACACGATCCGCCGCGTGTCGCAATGGGCTTTCGCCGGTATTTACATCGGCCCGACCTATGCGACCGGTTCGCTGGGCGGGCGCACGGACTTCTACCTTTGGAAACCCTTCTCGCTCGACTATTCCTACAATTTCGAAGTCCTGAACCTGCGGCACGGCAACTTCGGCAACCTCACGCCGATCGATAACACCGAATCGGTCAAGAACAACCAGGGATTCCTCTCCATCGGACTCACCATGCCTCTGACACACAACAGCCTGGCATCGCTGCGGTTCAACGGAGGACAACAAGCCTACCGCTACGACGCCCCCTTTCCCGACACGGATCCCGACACCGACCTGACGCGCTTCTCCTTCTTCAGCACCAAACTGGATATCGCCCGCAACACGCTCGACAAGATTCTCTACCCGCGCCGGGGGTCCGAAATATCCCTCTCGGGCATCTACATCACGGGGCGCGAACGGTACAAACCCGCCGAATTCGGACGTAAGCGAAGTTTCAATGCCCACCGCGAATGGTTCGGCGCCAAATTCCAGTGGAACCGCTATTTCGACCTGCCCGGCTGCAAATGGTTCTCGTTCGGATTCAACATCGACGCCGTCTGGACCACGCACCCCCGGTTCCAGACCGAAACGGCTACATTGATGTCGCTGCCGGCCTATCAGCCCGTCGTACACTCCCAGATGGCTTTCATGCCCGACTACCGGGCGAAAAACTTCCTGGCCGGCGGTCTGATGCCCACTTTCGATCTGCTGCCCAATTTCTTCCTGCGCACGGGATTTTATGCCATGTACCGCGACAACCGGGGGCTGCCCGGCGAAAAGATGCAATACATCACCGAAGCCTCGTTCGTCTATCACACGCCCATCGGACCGGTCAGCCTGTCGCTCACCAAATACGACCTGAAGAGCTGGCACAATATGTACCTCACTTTCAACTTCGGCTACGCGATCTTCGCTCCCAGCGGGCATTTCTATTGATTATTTCCCAGTCGCCCTATTCCCGAAAGGCCGTACGCAAAGCATCCGGTAAAAACTCAAACGGGTCAAACCGGAAACAGAAAATCCGCCTTGCCGCATGATGCAAGTCGAATCATAAAATAAAGAGGGCTGCGCAATGCAGTCCTCTTTTTTATAATGCAGGCTAAATCAGTCGTAACCGATCGCCGCGAATTTTCAGTCCTATTTTCCCGACATCATTTTGGCACGTTCATAATCTTCGTTGGTCAGAATATACGTCCAACGCGCCCGGCGGGGCGTAAACTCTTCGTAAATCCACTGCCCCGGATCACAAATCTGCCGGGTCTTGAAACGCTGCGTAAAATCCGAATACTTCTCCTCTATTCCCGATGGAAATCTAACAGGCCCATATTTGTCATCGACATCGTAATAGACCTCCATCTCCGTAATAAGAGGAGAAAAGGTGGTGATAAGACCCGGTACATCCATAGACCAATTAGATGTTACGAATCTGTTTGTATATTTTTTTCCGGGATCTACAAGCCCATTCATATGGTCTATAAATTCATCGTTTTTTGTCGGGCAAAACGTAAGAGTGAAGTAAATTTTGTGGTCACTGGCATTGCACAAACAAAAATAGGTGTAAAAAGTATCTGGATCGGAATTTTCCTGAGAAATCTGCGTATCGAAATCGACATTCGCTTCAATATATTCAGCCGTCGGATCTCCCTCGAATTCCGGAGCGGGATAATAATTATCGTCCTTATCGCATCCGGTCGTTGCAACCAATGCGACAAACAACAAAAAATAATGAATTATTATTTTCATAGCAAAAATAATTTATAGTTTATAATCAGGCCATTGGTGACTATCTTCGACATTGTAAATATAACCAAAACATCCACGACATCCAAATAAATCGAACGCGAACCATCCGATACCGGGACAAACTTTTACACAACAACTTCCGGAGAAGATCCATATCCGGCGAAATAATCGTCGGATTTCCCCAACTGATACCGAAACCTGCCGCATCGTTCCCATCCCGACAATTCGAATTCCGTCCCGGTACAAAATGGCGGGGGCGCACCGCTGTCGGTACGCCCCCTGGCAAGCAACAATTGTTTAACTAATAATAACCCTCCAAATTACTACTTATTATTTGCCTGCTCCGGTTGTGTTTTCTGACTCTCTGCAGCGGCAGGAATCTCGGATTCCGGCGTTACGGTTTCGACCTCGACAGCCTCGACCTGCTCGGTCGCTACCGGTTCCGTCGCGGCCGTATCCTGGGCGGCCTTCTGGGTTTTCTGACCGCAGGAAGCCATGCTTCCGGCCATTACGATTACAGCTGCTGCAATGAATAACTTTTTCATTTTGCGATTGTTTTTTAACTAAAAAATAATTTTTTTCCTTCGGTTCCCCAACCTCTGTATTCATTACATCGTCAAGGTGTATGCCAATCCGCCGGCATAAATCATTATGCTGGTAATCAAAGATATAAGAAATTGATAATTTTATATGCGGCTGTGGAACGGTGTGGAAATTCCCAAAATGATGTGGAATATTTCCACACCCGACGACTATTCGATGCCGTACAGATGCAGTTTGTTGTAGAGCGTCTTGCGATCGATCCCCAGCAGCCGGGCCGCCTGGGATTTGTTGCCGCCGGCCGCCGCCAGCGCCCGCCGGATCCGCTCCTCCTCTCCCGCCGGATCGCGCAAAGCGATCGGCGCCGGAACAGCCTCCGACAATTCGGCGGGCAGCTCGGCCGGAGTGACGTACTCGCCCGTCGTCAGCAGAACCGCCCGGGTCACGGCGTTCTTCAGTTGCCGCAGATTTCCGGGCCAGTCGCAGGCCACGAGCAGTTTTTCAGCCTCCGGATCGAAACCCACCACGTGTTTGTCGAGCTCGCGGTTGGCCTGGTCCAGAAAAAAGTCGGCATAGAGCATAATATCCTCCCTGCGCTCCGCGAGATCGGGCATATGGAGCACGAATTCGTCGATGCGGTGGTAGAGGTCGGCACGAAACGATCCGCGCGCGATAGCCGCCTCCAGATCCTCGTTCGTGGCACAGATCAGACGCACGTCCACCGGAATTTCGCGCAACCCTCCGACGGGTTTTATTCTGCGCTCCTGAAGGGCTCGCAGCAACTGGATCTGAACTTCGTAGCTCAAGTTGCCCACCTCGTCCAGGAAAAGCGTACCGCCCTGCGCCGATTCGAAAGCGCCCTTCTTATCGGACAGCGCTCCCGTGAAGGAGCCTTTGATATGGCCGAAAAACTCCGAAGCGGCCAGTTCACGCGACAGAGCGCCGCAATCGACCGCCACGAAGGGTTTGCCCGCCCGTTTGCTGCGCAGATGGATCAACCGGGCCACGTGCTCCTTGCCCGTGCCGCTCGCCCCTTCGAGCAGCACCGACATATTGGTAGGAGCCACCAGACGGACGTATTCGTACAGTTTACGCGAAGCGTCGCTGTGCCCTTCGATGTAATTCAATTCGCCTTCGTCCAAGGCCCTATCCCCCTTCCGGCGCGGTTTCGCGGGCGCCGGAGCCATCGCTGCGGATGCGGGCACAGCCGTTTCGGGGTGCGGGGCATCCAGCGCCTCGCGGATCTTGCGGAGCAGCTCGTCCGGCTGAACGGGTTTGGAAACATAGTCCCTTGCGCCGAGCTTCATACTCACCACGGCATTGCGGATTTCGGCATAACCGGTCATCACGATCACGGGTACCGTCACGCCCCGTTCGGCGATCCACTGCAACAGATCGGTCCCGTCCCCGTCGGGCAGACGCATGTCCGAAAGCACCAGATCGTAGCTCCCCTCTGCGAGAAGCCGGCGCCCGGCGGCGATGTCGGCAGCCGTATCGACTCCAAAGCCCTTCTTGCCGAGCCACGTGCGCAGCATCAGCGAAAAGGTTACGTCGTCATCTATGATCAATATCTTTTCCATACCGAAATTTCATTCAAAAAAACCGAAGCCGCCCGCAGAGGCTTCCCGCAACGCTCCTCTTCGGCGAGGCTCCTTCTCCGGCATCGTCCGACACCGAAGCGTCCGATCCTCTGCAACTTCCCGTCCGGGCATGATGCGAACGGACGGCCTCCTGTCGGAATACGCCCCCGGCGGGGATCAACGGTCGCAAAGATACTCTTTTTTTGCCGCCCGGACAATTTCGCCGACCCTTTCCGCTACACCGAGCGCTGCGCTGCGCAAAGCCCCGTCCGCAGAACCTTCCGAACGCTCCAGACGGCGCAATGCCGCAGCGAGCTCCTCCTCGCCCAGCAACGTGTAGATCGGCACCATTTTGTGAGCGATCGCACGCAAAGCGACCGCATCTCCGGCGAGCGCGGCCCGGCGCAAGGTTTCGGCATGGGCCTCGTTCTCGGCGACAAAGGTCCGGATGATCTCCCGCGCGGCTTCGGCGTCGTCGCGGGCGAAAGCCGTCAGAGCTTCGAACCCGCGAACCGCATCCTCTTCCGGAAGACACTCCTCCGGGGCAACCCCCGCCTCCGGCACGACACGGCGTAACACGGCCACCAGTTCCGCCCGCGCGAAAGGTTTCCGCAGCACGGCTGCAAATCCCCGTTCGACATAGGCCGACTCATCGTCCGAACGGGCTGAAACGGCTACCACCGGCAGCTCCGCACGAACGGCCCGAATCCGTCGCAACACCTCGAACCCATCCACTCCGGGCATCTGTATATCGGTAAAAACCAGATCGAAAGCAGACTCCTGCACCAATTTTTCAGCGTATTCGGGAAAAGGACAGCTCTCCGTTTCGATTCCCAACTCCCGGCAGAGAACTGCGGTCATCTCAAGTTGCAGGGGGTCGTCATCCACCAGCAGGCAGCGGAGGGGTCGTCCGCCCTCCATACACACTCTGCCCGAACACATCCCCGCTGCGGCTTCCTTTTCGGAAGCGTCGTCCTCCGCCTCCCCGACCGGAACGGCGACCAGGAATCGGCTTCCGGCGCCCGGTTCGCTCTCCAGCTCGATCGTACCGCCGAGCAGCTTCACGAGACGATCGACGATCGAGAGGCCCAGCCCTACGCCGCTCACGCCGCCCGCCGACGGCAGGCGCACGAACTCCTGAAAGATGCGCTCCCGCTCCTCGGGGCCGATTCCCCGACCCGTATCGCTGACACGGAACAGCAGCCGCCCCTCTTCCAACCAGGCGTCAAACGCGACGAACCCCCGGTCGGTGAACTTGATCGCATTGGAAAGCAGGTTCTCGGCGATCTGCCGCACACGCGAGGGATCGCCCGCGACCTGTCCCGAAAGTTCGGCGGCGAGCGTACACCGCAATTCGATTCCTTTGGCCGCAGCCACCGGCTCGAACCCGGTGCAGACAGCCGTAAACAGATCGGCCGGAGAGAAGGCGATGCGATTGACGGCGACTTTGTTGGAGTCGAGTTTGTAGAAATCCAGCAGGTCGGTCACCAACTCCAACAGGTGATCGGCCGAGCTCTTCATATGATCCAGATAAAGCGCACCCCGCTTGCCCAGGTCCAGACGCGTAAGTAGATCGATATAGACCATGATCGAACCCAGCGGGGCCTTGATGTCGTGCGTAATGGTGAGCATCAGCTTCTCACGGGCCTCCAGCAAGGCTTCGTTGTGGCGATTGGCCGCTTCGAGCTGGCGTTTGTAACGGTTGCTGCGGTTCACGTCCCGCCAGAGGATTCCGACGAAGAGCAGCATCACCAGCAGCGATCCGGCAGCCACCGAGCCCAGAATGACGAGCGAGCTGCGCCGCACCTGTTCACGAGCCTGCATCCGCTCCCAGAGATAGGCCGTCTCCTCCTCCTCGAAGTCGATAATCAGGCGGTAAATCCGCTGATTGATCTGCTGGTTGTTGCGTTGCAGCCGCAACCCCTCCCGCCACGCCTTGTCGTAAAGGGCCAGCCGCTCGCTGGTCACCCGCTGCTCCAGATCCTGCAGCACTACGGCGATGGTATCCCCCAGACTCATCTGCCGAGGCGGAGCGTCGATCCGCACCCGGGTCTTCACCACCACCTGCGAATCGTTCTTGGGCGGGCTGAACAGGTCGCCGAACCGGCGGAAGAAATTGCGCTTCTTTTTCGGAGCCACGCGCACCGTATCGCGGACCAGGATCGTATCGGGTTCGATAGTCGGTTGCGACAGGGAGTCCAGCATGGGAATCATCCGCTGGATATTTTCGCTCAACAACGTCGCCGTGCCCGCCGAACGCAGGTTGCGGTCCAGAGCCTTGATCCCCTGCTCCTTGCCGGCGATCAGCCGCACGATCGTGTCCAGACGCATCTGCTGCGACTCGTCGTCCGCACGCATACGGAGCGAATCGATGCACTCCCGTACCAGCCGGAGTTCGCGTTTGTAACGATTCTCGTAGCTGGCATAACCGGCCACCAGCATCTGACCGTATGTTTCGGCCTCATAGAGATGGTAGAGAGTCTGATTGACCAGTCTGCGCCGCCGCCGAAGCTCCTGCTGGCTGTGGTCCGGTTCGAGGAGCGCTCCGGTCTGACGCCAGACGTAGATCATGGCCGTCAGGCCGATCAGGGCGATCAGCACGTAACCCACGACGATTTTGGTGCGTACGAATTTAGACTCTTTCATCATAGCGGATCGACTTATCCTTCGCCCAAAGATAGCATCTGTTTCGGTGATTTTCGCTGCGGAAAGCCTTTTTCTTTCCAAAGCCTTTCCGCAAGGGGGTCTGCACCCTATTTGATCCGGGCGATGATCCTCTCCAGCGTCAGCTCACGCACCGCATCGCGTCCGATCCGGCGGGCTGCCGCCCCCTCCTTCGCCGCCAGTCTACGGGCCAGCGCCAGCGCATCGGGGTAAAGCCCCCGGCTACGTTTGCCGATCTGCCGCAGGGCCCAATTCACGGCTTTTCCGATCCGGACGCGGGAATCCTCCGCACCCCGTTCGATCAGCGGCAGAAAGGCCCTGAAATCGTCGTCCGAAGCCCGTTTATCCCCGACGGCGAGCGTAGCCAGCAGAGCGAACCCCGCCCGTCGGGTAAACTCCTCGTCCGAAGCGGCGTATTCGCGCACCTTGCCGTAAGCGTACGACGTATAGCGGAACAGGTTGATACAACACTGGTCGCACAGGTCCCACGACCGAAATTCGGCGACCCAGGCATCCATCTCCTCCGGACGGAACAGCGCCGGATCGGCGATCATCGACGCCAGGATCCGCCCTTCGTGCACCGGCCTGCGGTAGAGTTCCAGCGCCAGCGCATGATCCCGGCCGATCTCCCGCGCCAGACGCCGCAGATCGACCACCCGCACCCCGACCGCCAGCCGGGCGTCGATTCCGAACCGCACCATTCCCTCCCGGAACTCCGGATTGGCATGGGCCGCAAGCCACTCCAAGACCTCTTCGCAGGTCATATCCTTTCCTTTTTTCGTCTTCATCTCTATCTCACTTATCCGCACGAATGAAATTCTAAAAATAGTCATTTATTTTATTTCTGCAAACCGATCCGAAAAGAAGGACGGTTTTCATACCCCGCAATGCGTAAATTTCATCCGACCGTTTTTCAACATCGAAAAGGGGAGAACGCTGCGAGCGTTCTCCCCTTTTCGATTCGCGGACATGCGCCTGCAAAGCAAACGCACATTCGCCGTATTTCCAGTTACTTACGCTTCTTGTCCGCTTTCTTGGCGTTTTTCTTCGAAGCCTTCGTCTCCTTTTTCTTCACATCCTTCTGATCGCATGCCTTGGTGCAGTCGCTCTTCACGAGGGTCATCTCGTCGAGCAGCCAGTCCGCACCCGCGAACTTGTCGATCACGAAGAGCACATAGCGAACGTCCACGCCGATAGTACGCTGTACATCCGGCTCGAAGGCGATATCGCCCGACATAGCCTCCCAGTTACCGTCGAAAGCCAGACCGATCAGCTCGCCGCGGCTGTTCATCATCGGCGAACCCGAGTTACCGCCCGTGATGTCGCAGTTGGCCAGGAACGCTACGGGAAGTTCGCCCTTGCAGTTGGCATAGGGACCGAAATCCTTCGCCTCGTAAAGCTCCTTGAGCTTGGCGGGAACGACGAATTCGGGATTCGAAGAATCCTCCTTCTCCATCACGCCCTTGAGCGTCGTGTAGTAATCATATACCACGCCGTCGGCAGGTTCATAAGGCAACACCTGACCGTAAGTCAGACGAATGGTGAAGTTCGCATCCGAATACCAGGCCTTGTCGGGCTGCATGCGCATCAGACCGGCTACGTAAAGACGATGTCCGTCCGCATATTTCTGCAGGTTGGGTACGGCCTTCTCGCGCAGCTCCTTCATCTTGTTCAGAACCGACGTAGCCAACACTACCGCCGGATCGTTCTTGATCTGCTCGGACGTAGCGGCCGATGCCTTGGCCTCGTCCGTGAAGACCGAATTGTCGTACAGGTAATCCACATAAGCGTCGATGTCGCCGCCGAACTGCGCGTCGATCACCTCCGCGAAAACGGTCGGCAGATCCTTCACGTTCTCCTTGACCATCGAAAGCATCTTCCGGGCTACCTTGCGGTCCGTCGGCAGGTTGTAATCCTTGTAGAAGTTGGCGTAATACTCCTTCGCCTGCGCTTTCGCTTCGTCGCTTACCTCCTCGGCCGTCAGCATCCGGTTAGCCACCAGAGCCGGGGTCATGATTTCGACCGAACGGACCATCGCCTCGCTCAAATACTGGAGCGGACCGGTGTAGGCCATGTTGTCGTTCACCGCCTCGCGGATCATGCCGAGCGCATCGACGAATCCCTCTTCAGGCAGCGTATTCTGCTCGGCCCAAGCCTGGAATTCGGCTTCCTGCGCCTCCTTCAAGGCTTTCACGTCCAGTTTTTTCAGACCGCGCAGCATGCCGATCGTATTCTTCCAATAGTTCGACGAATTGGCATATTTCGAAGCGTACTGGATACGCACCTTGTCGCTGGCGGCCATGTCCTCCTTCAGGATGTCCTGACGGGCGCCGCGAATGTCGATGCGCTGCGGACCCGAAACCTGGAACATCTCGTCGATCTCGTACGAAGTCATGTAACGCTCGGTCGAACCGGGGAAGCCCATGATCATCGTGAAATCGTCGGCCTTGTAACCGTCGAGCGACACCTTGAGGAACTCTTCGGCCTTGTAGGGTACGTTCTCTTCCGAATATTCCGCCGGACGGTTGTCCTTGCCGGCATAGATGCGGAAGATCGAGAAGTCGCCCGTATGACGCGGCCACATCCAGTTGTCGGTTTCGCCGCCGAACTTACCGATCGACGTCGGGGGAGTACCGACCAGACGAATGTCCCGATAAACCTCCATCACGAACGCGAAGTACTGGTTGCCGCCGAAGAACGGCTGGATGTTGATCGTCATGCCGGGATTCTCGGCCCGCAATTTCTCGTACAGCGCCTCGATGTTCTTATCCTCCATTTCCGAACGCTCCTCGCCCTTGGCGATCGAGGGGATGTTGCCCAGAACCTCGGGCGTTACGTCGATGATTCGACGGATGAAAGTGACCGTCAGCCCCGGAGCCGGCAGCTCCTCCTCGTTGGACATGGCCCAGAAACCGTCCTTCAGGTAGTCGTGCTCCACCGAAGAGAGGGCCTGAATCGAACCGTAACCGCAATGGTGGTTGGTGAAAACGAGTCCTTCGGGCGATACGACCTCGCCCGTACAACCGTTACCGAAAATGACGATCGCATCCTTGAGCGATCCGTGATTCACCGAATAGATATCTTCGGCCGTGAGCTGGCAGCCCTTGGCTTTCATATCCCCGATGTTCATCTTCTGAAGATAGGGCAGCAGCCACATACCCTCGTCTGCAGCGGCAGTCAGCGATACGACTGCCGCAGCCAGGCATAAAATCAGTTTTTTCATCTCTCCTTAAAATGTTTGTTTACTTGGTTTATAAAAAATATATAGTTGAATTTCTCTGTTCGCACTTCATACGACCGGCTCCGCATCCGCCCAACCGGATCGGAATGCCGCACTCTCTCCGTTCCTTCCCCTGTTCTCTTTTTTCGTCCTTCGCCGCAACCGGCCGGGCAGGTTCTCCCTCGTTTCTCCTCTTTGGCCGCCGACCGGAAATCCGCCGTTCCGCCTCCGTAACCGCACAGGCCGTGCGACCGGAGGATCGCCCTCCGGCGAGCGAAAAACCTACTTGATGGCGATCATGTTGAGGATCGAACGCTCGGCACGGCGGCGTACCTCCTCGTCGAGCGATATTTCGGGCCGCTCGTCGCGCAGCGTGGTGAAGATATTCTCCAGCGTAATCATCTTCATATACCTACAATTGTTGCATCCGCACGCCTCGTCGTCGGGAGGGGCCGGGATAAACGTCTTCTCCGGATAGCGGCGCTTCATCTCGGTCAGAATCCCCGCTTCGGTCACCACGATGAACTCCCTGGCGGAACTTTTGCCGCAATAGTCCAGAATAGCCGCCGTCGAACCGACGAAATCGGCCACCTGCACGATATAGGCCCTGCATTCGGGATGCACCACCACCTGCGCTGCGGGATGCTGCCGCTTCAGTTCCAGGATTTTTTCCAACGAAAACTCCTCGTGCACATGGCAGGCGCCGTCCCAGATCACCATATTCTCGCGTCCAGTCAGCTTTTGGATATAGGAACCCAGGTTCCGGTCGGGAGCGAAGATGATCGGCTGGTCGGCCGGAATCGACTCTACGACCTTCAGGGCATTGGACGAGGTGCAGCACACATCCGTCAAGGCTTTCACCCCGACCGAAGTATTGACGTACGAAACCACCTTGTAGCCGGGATATTTCGCCTTGAAAGCCGCGAAAGCGGCCGCATCGCACGATTCTGCCAGCGAACATCCCGCTTCGAGATTCGGAAGCAGCACCTTCTTTTCAGGCGAGAGCACCTTGGCCGTCTCTGCCATGAAATGCACGCCGGCGAAGAGGATGATCCGGGCGTCGGTCTTCTGCGCCTCGATGGAGAGCGCCAGCGAATCGCCCAGGAAATCGGCTACTTCCTGCACTTCGGGCAGCGTATAGTAGTGCGCCAGGATAACGGCGTTCTTCTCGCGTTTGAGCCGCTCGATTTCCGTTTTGAGTTTCGATGAGTTATCGACCATCGTTTTTTATTTTTTATACTTTTATTTTATTAAAAAAATAATTAAAAGTAAATATAATGCCTGTTGATAGTGTTGATAATTATACCGTATTTCGGGTTATCCACAGCATAGCTTTTCGAAGTTCCGTATTCTGTTCTGCCGATAAGGTCCGGGAGGTTGTCGAAACCCGTTTTTTGGAAAGTTACCGACAAATGTTCAAAACAGGTTTCGACATTTCGACATCTCCGGATTGTAAACATTTGCCTCTCTTTTTCCGTGCATATCCCGAATCATACTTTGCGAAAACTTTTTTTTGCCGTTTTCTTGTTTTGTCTATACCGGGCGAAAGATGGATTTTGCAAACGGTTCCGGGTTTTTCTTTTCAAAAGTTATTGCGGGTTTATCAACATCATTCATGGGGTTATTTGACCACCTTATCAACAATCCGGTCGGCTATCTCCCGGTAATAGGGTTCGACGCGGGCGTCGATCGACACCGACGGCGTTCCCGTGTCGGCGCCTTCCATAATGGATTGTATGATAGGTATTTCTCCCAACAGGTCTATGCCGTTTTCCTCGGCGAAGCGGCGGGCGCCTCCCTTTCCGAAGAGGTAGTAACGGTTTTCGGGCAGCTCTTCCGGGGTGAACCAGGCCATGTTTTCGACGATGCCGGCCAGGGGGATGTTCACCTGCGGATTGCGGAACATCTCCACGCCGCGCCGTACATCGGCCACGGCGATCTGCTGGGGGGTGGAAACGATCACGGCCGTGTCGATTTTCAACTCCGAGATGATCGAGAGGTGAATATCTCCCGTGCCGGGAGGAAGATCCACGAGCAGGAAATCGAGCGCTCCCCAGCGTGTCTGGTGGATCATCTGCCGCAGCGCATTGGTCGTCATCGCTCCTCGCCAAAGCAGCGCGTCGGAAGGTTTGATGAAGAAACCGATCGACATGATGCGGATGCCTCGCGCCTCGGCGGGCAGCAGGTAGTCCGTCCCCTCCTCCTGCTCTGCCTCGGGGACGTATCCTTCCAGACCGAACATCTTGGGCTGCGAAGGGCCGTAAACGTCCGCATCGAGGATGCCGACGCGATAGCCCAGGTTATTGAGTGCGACAGCCAGGTTGGCCGTGACGGTCGATTTGCCTACGCCTCCCTTGCCCGAGGCCACGGCCAGGATACAGCCGATACCCCCGGTTGAGGTTTTGCGCTCGGTCGCCTCCGCCTTGCGGGGCGCCCCCTCCTTGACCAGCACCGTCACCGTGGCCGAAGGAAAGGCTTCGCGGAGCCTCTTTTCGGCCAGCTGACGGATTTTCGCGGCGAAAGGGTCGCGTGCTTTGGTAAAACGGAGCACGGCGACGATCCGCTCCGGCGAGGCTTTGACCTCCTCCAAAAAACCGCTCGAAACAATCCCCTGCTCCGTTTCCGGATGGCGGATGGTGTCGAGCAATTCACGAATCTGAGTTTCCATTTTTCATAGTCTTTCACGCAAAGGTAGCGATATTTCCGATATCCGGAAAGGGAATAATGAAAAACTTTATCGTTTTTCGATAAATTTTATTTGTTTCACGAAAAATTTGCCGTATATTTGCTGTGCGTTAAACGAGCAAAGCGGTTTTATCCCATTTAAACGGACAAGTTATGAAATTCGTCAAGATGTTTTTGGCCGGGCTGCTGGCTTTCGTGGTCGGCAGTTTCGTCATGTTGTTTCTGTGGATTTTCATTCTGATCGGCATTGCCGGGTCGATGGAATCTACGGTTACCGTGAAGCCCAACTCGATTCTGAAGATCGACTTTGCGGAGTCGATCGCTGACGCTCCCGTGAGCAATCCTTTTGCGGATCATCTGCTCAAAATGATCAACGGGGAGCGTACCATATCGCTCTACCAGGCGCTCACGGCCATCGACGCTGCTGCGGGCGACAGCCGGATCAAAGGCATCTACCTCAATACGAACGGCCGCGGATCGGTTTCGATGGCCGGCCTGGAGGAGCTGCGCGAAGCGATCGGGAAGTTCAAACAGAGTGGCAAATTCGTAGTCGCCTACAACGAGGCCTACGGACAGGGGGGCTATTACCTCGCGTCGGTCGCCGACCGCATCTACCTGGAACCCAACGGCGGGCTGATGTGGTACGGACTCTCCTGGAATACGATGTTTTACAAGGGGCTGCTCGACAAGCTCGGCGTGAAGGCGGAGGTGTTCCGGCCGACGGCCTGCAAATACAAGAGCGCCGTTGAACCCTTCATCCTCGACAGGATGTCGGACGCCAACCGCCGACAGATGCAGCAGGTGGTGAACTCGTTGTGGGAAACCATCAACCGGAGCGTCTCCGAATCGCGCGGCATCGCGGTCGGGGAGCTCAACCGCATTGCCGACGGGTTGGAAGTGACGCTGCCCGAAGAGGCGCTGCGCCACGGTTTCGTGGACAGCCTCGTGTATGAGGATTACATGCAGGAGGTTTTCGCCTCCTACGGCATCGAATCCGGCAGCAGGGGCGAGTACGAATTCATCACGCTCGGCGATTATGCTACGCAGCTCCGGGCCGACCTAAAGAATGTTTCTTCGTCGCAGGTGGCGATCGTCTATGCCGATGGAGCCATCGTCGATGGCGACGGAACCGGGAAGGATGTCTATGGAAACACGCTCGCCGAAAAGCTCGCGCGGGTGCGCCGCAACGACAAGGTCAGGGCGGTGGTGCTGCGGGTGAACTCTCCGGGCGGCAGTGCGCTGGCGTCGGACGTGATCTGGCGGGAAATGGAGCTGCTCAGAGCCGAAAAGCCGGTGATCGTGTCGATGGGCGCCTATGCAGCCAGCGGAGGCTATTATATCTCCTGTCCCGCGGATGTGATCGTGGCCGACCGGATGACGCTCACCGGTTCGATCGGGGTTTATGGCATGTACCTCGATGCGGGAGCAGCGCTCAAGGACAAGCTGGGCATCACCTTCGACGGGGTGCGCAGCAACACCTCGGCCGACATGGGCTTCATGCGGCCCCTCAGCCCCGTCGAACGATCGGTAATCATGCGCGGCGTGGATAAGGTTTATACGACCTTCACCCGCAACGTGGCCGCAGGACGCAACCTGCCGCTGGCCAAAGTGCTCGAGATCGCGCAGGGGCGCGTCTGGTCGGGTGAAGATGCCCTGGGAATCGGGCTGATCGACACATACGGCGGGCTGTATGCGGCCATCGCCATAGCGGCCGACAAGGCGGAGCTGGGCGACGATTACCGTGTGACCGAAGTATTCGACGAACCCATGGACCTGCCGCTGCTGTTCCAGTTCTTCGGGGCACAGTTACGCTCCTCGTTCACCCGCTCGGAGCTGGGCGATGCCATGCAGACCTACGAACAGATTCAAGAGGCCGTTTCCCAACAGGGGGTGGTCATGTATTGTCCCTATCGGATGGATTTGGAGGAGCAATAAGCAATAAAGTTTTAAAGTAAAAAGTTCAGTTCGCAGAAAACCGCCGTCAGGCGGTTTTCTGTTTTGTACCTGCTGCTTCCGTGGCAGCGGGAAACACCGTGACCGCGCCGGTCGAAAGGCTGCGACGGTTTTCCGTCGGCCGGAAGCGGGGACGGAAGAACGAAAACAGCGCGGCCGACCGGCCGCGCTGCTGCAAGGTTCGACCGAGTGGTCGTCACTTGATCCGTTCGCCCAGATGGATTACGTAGTTCACGTAATTTCCCTCGAGCAGATAGTAACCCACGATGGTCTTGCCGTCGGCCGATATGGCGACCGCCTCGCCTCCCTGATGGTTGATCTTGATGCCGTAATTCGTTTTGAGCCAGGTTTGCATCGGGGTAAAGACGCCATTTTCGTAAACCATCGCCAGCTCGCTCGTGCCGATGGGCGCGGTGCCGATGAAGGTGATTCCGTCCGGGGTCGTACAGTTGCCGTGACCGCCTTCGTCGGAGATCAATTTAGCGACCTGCCCGGTGGTGCGGTCGTACACGATCGGGGTGGGTACCGAGAAAGGCGGCTCCATGATCTGCTGCGAGTAGTCATCCATGGTGGTGGTGATGTAGCGGCCGTCGGGGGATATCATCGTCTGACTGCCATAGTCGCTCATCAGGAAGTCGTCCTGGATAATGAGGGTGCTTTCGCCGTAATAGACGACCTCGCCCGAGGCGCTCCAGTAACAGCCGAGCTGGTCCGTCCAGTCCGCTCCGACGCACAGACCGTCCGCCGACATGGTTTTGACCACGAATCCCGCATAGGCCTCCTGACCCGTATAGCTCGTCTCGGGACAGGTGAGGTATTGGATCCGTCCGTCGATCCATTTCACCGGTTTGAAATCGCTGCCCGTGCCCACGAAACCGGCATAAACGCTGCCGTCGGGCGTGGTGCCGTAAACGGCGCCCATGCTG
>ERZ894180.800-NODE-800-length-22835-cov-8.605048_pt1 | contig 22835 bp, 25 predicted proteins | sample MGYA00380278_ERZ894180 | MGnify/ENA primary metagenome ERZ894180 (study PRJEB32331, sample SAMN06328450) | human gut metagenome | biome: human gut microbiome; feature: stool | host: Homo sapiens | collected 2013-02-24 ...
TAAAATTGTGCGCTTCGTCAACCATGATAGAGTCCACACCAAGTTCCTCAAAGGTTATAAGGTCATCCTTCCTGCTCTCATCTGATAAGGATTTCAGCTGCTCCTCCAGCTTTTTCTTCTGGCTTTCCATCTGTTTTACAGTCCAACGCTCCCCGTTACGCTCCTTCATCTCATCAATCGCATAGCTGATTTCATCAATCTGCTCATTGAGCATTCTTTCCTTTCTCTCTGCTGAGATCGGGATTTTTTCAAACTGCGAGTGCGACATGATGATACAGTCATAGTCACCTGTTGCAATCCTTGATACGAACTGCTTCCTGCGGCTCTTTTCAAAATCACGCTCTGTGGCAACCAGGATATTTGCTGACGGATAAAGCCTTAAAAACTCTGATGCCGTCTGACCGATAAGTGGCTTTGGAACAACCATGATCGTCTTATTGGCAAGTCCGAGTCTCTTCTGCTCCATACAGGCAGCCATCATCTCAAAGGACTTTCCGGCACCAACGCAGTGTGCCAACAGGGTGTTTCCTCCAAGAAGGATTCTTGCCACCGCATTCTTCTGATGTGGCTTTAACTCAATCGCCGGATTCATTCCCGGAAACTGTAAGTGACTTCCGTCATACTCACGCAGACGGATGTTATTGAATGTCTCGTTGTAATACTCCACATATTTCTGTCTTCGCTCCGGCTCTGCAAACAGCCATTCCTTGAACTTCTCCTTGATCATGTTCTGCTTTTCCCTTGCAAGCATTGTCTCGTTCTTATTGACTTCGTAATGATATTTGCCATCACCGTCATCAATCCTGTCCCTTACTGTTACAGTTTTAAGATTCAGCGTATCCTCAAAAATAGAATAAGCATCCATGCGGCTTGTACCATAAGTCTTAGTAGCTGCCACTGAATGCTTATCCATGCTCTTATTCTCGATGAACCATTCCATGCTCATCTTATTTAAGTGTACCTGAATGCCTGTATTGTAAAACTGGCTTCTGACTGCCCTTGCTCTTCTTGGTGTATTGAGAAGCTCATAGATAAACTGCTCATAATCAAGCGACTCAATCCATGTCGTACCAATCTTTACATCAATATCCGAGGCTTCAATCCATTCCGGCTGCACCTTTTCAAGTGCTGCCACATTTCCTGCAAATCTTTCTGCCTGCGGATTGTCTGTATCAGCCGCCATAGCCTTTGCTACACGAAGTTTGTCTCTCACATTTCCCGAAAGATACTCGTCTGCTGTCTCCCAGCCGATGTCGGGATTGTTCTCGTTGTAGCGGTCTGGATTTAGGAAAACCAGTCCGTCCAGCTCTTCCACAAGGACTGCCCTTCTAATCTCTGCTAATGCATCATCACTTAGCGTTATCTCATCCACTGTCTGTCCGGACTTTTCTGCAAGTTCTTCCTTTGCATTTGTAATATCCGGCTCATAGATAGAAAGCATATAGGCAGGGTTTACATATCCAAATTCATTGACGGATACATTTAATGCTTCCACAGCAGTCTCAACCCTGTCTATGACAGTCTTTGCCTTAATCGTCTGCTTATAAAACATATCCGCTTTTTTCACCTCCCCATCTTCGTTTACTTCCTCAAGACTGCAAAGAAGTGGATAATCGCTGTCATCCCTGAATGCTATTCTGTTTGCTTTTGAAGTAATGGCTCCATACTGCTTTACGAAGGCATCATATTTTACATTAAGAAGTCTCTGCTTATCAGAAAGCTCCTCCTCGCTGCAGCCATCCATCTGGATATCAATCAGCTCTCTTGTTATCTGTCTGATTTCATCAAGGCTTCGGATTCGCTCCTCGGCAGTCTGTGATACTTCTTTTTTTACCATCTCGGAATTTTCCCTGTAATAGAGTTTTCCCTCAAAAAATGTGTAAGTGTAGTTTCTCACATCCGGATCAGCCGGGATAACTTCCTCCGTCTGCTCCGCCTCATCTGCCACTCTCTCAAAATCTGTCATCTGGGCTTTGATATTACCGATAGCCTTATTGAGAGTCTCATACATATTGAAGTTCTCATCATTATTCACACAGACTGTATATCTGCTGTCCTGTCCGTAAATCCTTGTGTCATATTCCATAGATCCAAGCATCATCTCCGGATGCTCTGCAAAATAAGAGTTGACTGCAATGCCATTCTCAGTTACACCAAGGTGTACCCAGTCAGGTTCAATATCAATCTTTCTCTCCCTCTTCTGCAAAAACAGGATATCTGCTGTCACTTCGGTTCCTGCATTATCTTTAAATGCAGTATTCGGAAGTCTTACTGCTCCCACAAGCTCTGCTCTTTCAGCCAGATACTTTCGGATAGTAGGATTTGCCTTATCAAGTGTTCCCTTTGTGGTGATTACTGCAACCATGCCTCCCGGTCTTACCTGATCAAGTGCTTTTGCCAGAAAATAATCGTGGATACGGAAGTTATACTTGTTGTACTTTGGATCAAATACCTTATAATCACCAAATGGCACATTTCCCAGTGTTAGCTAAAGACCAAAAATAAAAGGCTCCCGACTGGCGGTGATACGAGCTTTTGCGTATTCCCACCAGTCAGAAGTCTTTCTGTTGGGTAAAATATCACAAATACATTTTACCACAACTCACGTCTCCTGAACAGTCGATTCACGATTGCGAAGCGACTCTTTCCACCGCCTGAAATGGATTCTTGAAGCGGTACACAATTTCAATTCGCATACCAGAGTAAACATACACTTTGTCGATGAAAAGCCGAAGCATCTCGTTGGTCACATTATCTGCCTCCAGAAAACTGGATGCCTCCGCAGCCAGCTCTTTCAGCTCGGTGTCCCCACTCTGCTCCAATGTTGAAAGCTGTTCCTCAAGAGCAGTTTTTTCCTTTTCCAGAGATTCTGTTTCCTGCACTATCTTATTGCGGATAACAAGAAACTCTTCTTTGGAGAGAGAGCCATCGGCATAGCGTTCATAGAACTGCAACTTCTCGACAGCGTTTTGCTTCAGGCACTGCTCTGTCCGCAGAATCTCTCTGCGAAGATTTTCCGCTGTACCTTTTGTCTTTGCGGCTGCCTCCTGTAATCGCCGTTCCTCATCCACCGTCACCTGCAATACCTGTGATAGCGACTGAACAACCGTTTTCTCCAAGTCAGCCTCATAGAAACGTTCCCCGATTGGGCAGGGGGAATTTTCTATGTAACGATTCTTATCGCACTTGTAAAAACTTCCGACATTCCTGCCTTTTTTGACCCTCGACATGGTTCTGCCGCAACATCCGCAGCGTACTAACGAACGAAGAAGATAGCTTTCTGTTTTTCGTTCGTATGCACCACATTTCAAAATTGCTTCCTGTGCCGCCTCAAAGCTTTCTTTGCTTACAAGTGCTTCGTGGCAATCCGGGACGATAATCCAATCTTTTTTGTCCCGACTCAGCGTCTGAGGCTGTTCGATGCCCTTGTACTTTTTCTTTTGACTGACCACGGCTCCGGTATATTCCTGCCTCTGCAAAATGTCATAGACATTCATGCAAGTCCAGGAATTATAGGCTGTTGTAGTTTTCTGAAACTTTTTTGATTCCGGGTAAAGCCGTTTGAAATGTGCTGCCGGTGTTTCCACATGGTCATCATTGAGAATCCTTGCAATCTCACCGGTAGTTTTCATTTCCAATGCCAGTGAAAATATCCGCTTTACAATACGAGCGGCAACTGGGTCAGGAATTAGATGGTGCTTATCCTTCGGGTCTTTTAGAAATCCATAGGGAGCATAAGAACCGATATACTGCCCCTTTTGGGCTTTCGCTTTCAGAACCGTCTTGATCTTCTGTGACAGGTCTTTGCTGTAAAATCCGTAGACGATGCACTTCATAACCACATCCATGCCTCCGGTCGTTCCGATATAATCGTTGCTGTCATAGCCGTCATTTACAGCTATAAACCGAACCCCCAGAAACGGAAAGATACGCTCCAGATAATCACCGATTTCCACATAGTCACGGAAGAAGCGGCTCAAGTCTTTACAGATTACCAGCTTTGCTTTTCCATCTTTCAGATACTCGATCATCCGCTCGAACGAAGGACGATTCCCATTGGTGCCGGAAAATCCATCATCTACGAACTCGATAATCTCGTATGGTGCAAATTCCGGATGACTTTTTACAAACTGTGTAAGCAACGCCCTCTGATTTGAAATGCTCTCGCTTTCCGTCTTATACCGTAAATCATCATCCGCACTGGATAAACGGATATAAAAACAAATCTTCACTCCTTAGTCCCTCCAATCAATTCCTTATACGCCGCTTTGATGGTCTCAAAGTCTGCACCGTATTTGTACTGGATTTCTATGCGGCGAGTGTTGTCCGCATCGTGGTATACGAAGATCTTGTCAACCAGTGCATTTAGAAGCTCTGGAGTGATCTCCGTTGCCTCAACAAGCATCTTCGTATGTATCATCCAGTAATTCTTATCTGATAATGACCGCTTCAGACGAGCCATTCGCATCTGCAATTCATTGATTTTTTCGGTCAGTTCCTGATACTCATCATCGAATCGCTTCTTCATAAAGGTGTATTCTTCCGGTGTCAGGATTCCATCCGTGAAATCCTCATACAAATGCTCCCGCTTGTATCGGCGGTTATTGAGCTGCACCGTCAGGCTCTGGAGTTCGTTGCGATAACTTTCCATCAGGGAAGTTGTTCTCCCATCGTTCAGAAGCTCCAACACTTTTTCAAAATCGCAGCAGAGCGTAAGCTGATCCTGCATGGACTGCCACACAATACTCTTGACCATGTCCTGCGTGATTGTGTGAGTGCGCTCACATCTGCCATATTTCTTGTTTGGGCATTCATAGCTTCCGGTCATCCGTTCCGCATGATAATAAGAACGATGGTACCTCATGTGTGCGCCGCAGTCTCCGCAGAACAGGCAGTCATGAAACAGCGGAACATTCTGTTTCCGATATTCCTCATTTTTTGCCAGCATTGCAGCATGGCGATTACGCCCTGCCTGCTCCATTTCTTTTACTTTGTCGAACATCTCCTGTGTCACAAGCGGCTCATGCATACCTTCCAGAACCCGCCACTTGCTTTCATCCGGTTCATAGTGATAATCCGGTTTTCCCAAGTACAGGGCTGTCGGCATTCTGCCGAATACCAGATTGCCAAGGTATGTAGGATTGCGAAGAATCTGCTTGATGAGCTGTGCCGACCATTTAGAATCTGCATAGCGTTTATCTGTTGTCTGCCCCCGAATGAATCGAAGTTTACCAGGGCAAGGAATGCCATCGGCATCCAGCCGCTTTGCAATCTGATTGATTGGAACTCCATCAATCCGCTGCTGAAAGATCCGGGTTACATTATCTCTTGTCTCCGGGTCTGGCATGAAGCGGTATTTTTCGGATGTCGATTTGATATAGCCATAAGGAATCATGCTTGGAATATGTTGTGCCGCCATCTGTTTTGCGTGGACTGCCGTTGAGACCTTTCTGGAAATGTCTTTGGAATAATAGCTGTTGATCAGATTTTTTAACGGAATCAGCAGGCTCTGTGCGGAGCCATCCGTTTCAAAACTGTCATATCGGTCAGCTACGCTGATAAATCGAACCCCATAGGCAGGAAAGATATTTTCCAGCAGATTGCCAGCCTCGATATAATCACGAGAGAAACGGCTGAAGTCCTTGATGACCAAAGCCTTGATTTTACCACCTTTGATGTCATCCAAGAGTCTTTGGAACGCTGGTCGATTGATGTTGGTTCCTGTCCAGCCATTATCCACATAGGTATCAACCAAGTGCAGATACGGATGCTCTTCGATATAATCCCTGCACAGCTCAATCTGTCCCTCAATGGATTCTCCCTTATCATCTTTGCCGCTGTTCTCAATGGAGAGCCGGGAATAGATTGCCGTCGGCCATTCCAGTACATCCAATTTTTCACTTCCATTAAACTGCGGCTCCTGCTCAAAAATTGATTTTCTCTTTCTTCTGGCCATTTGTTATGCCCCCTTTACTCCCTCAAAGCGTTTTACATATTCCAATGCGCTGCTGAATTTATCTTGATACCGGAAATCCACTTCAACGTGTTCGGCATCGTAGATCACAATGCGATCAATCAGATTGACCAGAACATTTCGGTGCAACTCCGTGATATTTTCATACTGCTTGAACATCTGAATCCATGGAATTTCCTCTTCGTTATCCCGCACTGCCTGCTCCCGTTCTTCCTGAAGCTGGAGGATTGCTTTCTGTGTGGCTGCAATCCTGCGATCATAGCCGGTACGGAACTCCAGATATTCTTCCTTGCTGATAATGCCATCTGCCATGTTACTGTACAGATTCAGCTTCAAATCCTGATACCGTGTCAGCTCGTCCTGCCGTTTCGCAAGCTGGACATCGTAGTTGATGATTTCACGCTTGTTTTCCGGCAGAGAAGCAATATACTCCATTAACCGGTCAATCTCACATATTTTGTCGATATGGTCACGCACCAGTGTGAACACGATTTTCGACAACTTCTTTTCACTGAAATTGTGAGACGTACAGCCCTGCCCGGCCTTATGGGTCGAGCAAACCAGATAGTTGTAGGAACGGCCTCTTGCCTTCACGACCTTGCGCACCATTGCGTGACCGCAGTCACCGCAGTATACATAACCAGAAAACAGATACACCGATTCATTCTCCGGCGATACTCGAACATCCCGGCAAAGAAGTGACTGTACCGTATCGAAGTCGATCTGGTTGATGATGGCCTCGTGATTGTTATGAATCACGATCCAGTCATTCTCTTCGTACCGGATTTCCTTTTTCACCTTATAGTTTGGAGTCCCGCGTTTGTGCTGAATCAACGTACCAATATAAACCTCATTGGTAAGAATCCTTTGCACCGACACAGCGTTCCACAATCCTCGCTCATTTGCACGGAATCCAGAACGGTAGTTCATGCCTTTGGACTGTTTATATTCCATCGGACTGAGAACTCCCATACCATTCAAACGATCAGCAATCCGGCTGTTGCTCAATCCCTGAAGACGGAGCCGGAAGATCATTTCCACAATACGGGCAGCTTCCTCATCGATCAGGAGCTTATTCTTGTTTTCTTCTGACTTACGGTATCCATAGGTGCAGAATGAACCGATGAAATCTCCCATCTTACGCTTAATGTCAAGTTGCGAACGGATTTTCATGGAAATATCCTTGCAGTAGGCATCGTTGATCAGGTTCTTGAACGGAATAATCAGGGAGTCTGACTGTGACTTTTCTCCGAATGAATCGTAATTATCGTTGATTGCGATAAAGCGGACACCCATAAACGGGAAGATTTTCTCAAGGTATCGCCCAGAATCAATATAATTTCGGGCGAACCGGGAAAGGTCTTTGCAGACAATGCAGTCAATCTTCTTTGCCTTGATGTCCTCCATCATGTTTTTGAATCCCGGCCGTTCAAAGCTGACACCGGAGAATCCATCATCTACATACTCATGGACGATGACCATATCGGGATGATTCGTAACAAATTCTCGGATCATCTCTTTCTGACTGCCAATCGAATTACTTTCTTCTTTGTCCCCATCTTCACGGGACAGGCGGGCATATGCGGCAACATTCCATATTTTTTCTGCCATTGATTTTCCTCCATTTCTTTCAAATTCAGATATAACAAAAGGGAGCTTGCGCTCCCTAATGCAAGGATACCGCACTGCCCGCCAAAAGGCGAGGATGTCGCCGGTTACTTTTTACGCATTGCGAATCGCTGCGCTCAACCGATCTTCAATCGTGACATCGGTATCAGCGAAGCGGCTGAGAACCACAACACCGTCTATGATCATGCAGTCCGGGTGCTGATTGGTCTGACGAAAAAACTCTGCCAGACGCTGGCTCTGCGGCAGCTTACGGTCGATCACGATGTTCTTTCGGTCTGCCAACTGCCTGCGGTCGATTTTACGAATATCCGCTTTCTGGAAGCTGAAATCATTTGCTGTCATCATATGTGACACCGTCCTTTCCGGCGAATAACCGCCTGTCATTTTTTCTTCTGGTTTCGTCCATGTAATAACCGAGCTGTTTTTTTACAGCTTCATCAATCCCACGCATCTGTCCCTTGCTGACTTTTCCAAGATAGCGGATAACACAGAGCTTATCGCAGGTATCAAGCTGCTCTGCCAATACCATCGACGGTTTTTCCAACCCTTTTGCCTTTCGGATAAAATAATGCGTAGGCTGGCTTTTCTTTTTATCCACCTTCGATGTCAGCGGAGCAATCGTAATGGTTGGCGCATAAAAATTGCCGACATTGTTCTGGAGTACCACAACCGGACGAACACCGCCCTGCTTTGATCCTACTGGAATGCCAAGATTGGCAAGATATAAATCGCCTCGCCGGTAAACCCAGTCTTGTTTCATCGTAACTGCCCTCCAATCCCATATATTTTATATGGATAAAGCCTGCCGGGTGCTTTTTCAAATCAGCCCCGGCAGAGCTTTCTTACAATATGGTTTCTCTGTACTTTTTCTTCTTACCCCAGAGATAAGGGATTTCTCACAAGCGGCAGCGTGCTTCGCTGCTCCATTGGAATCTAACCACCCCGCCTTCCTTATGGCCGGGCCGCGAATTACGGAAGTATCATTGTCCCTGTCAACGCTTAACACCGCCGCCGGTTGCAATCCGGCATTTGCTCCTGCGATTCCGCTTACGCCCCGATGGGCATCATGGCGTGCAGGCGAAGGCTCCTGTTGACAGTAATGTACTTGGAGAATGAGTATTCAGTTTTCAAAGAACCCGCAAGGGCTTTCGTCCTTACGCTTATAAGTTTACCAGCTTCCCACTCGTTTGTAGTGGCACCATTGGGGCTACTTCGGTAGCCCTTGTGGGGCTACTTTTCAAATTTCTTTGGTGATCGTGGTAAGCTGAGAAATGACAGACAGCAGATCATTTTTCAAGTGTTCTCTGGCCGGTTCCTTTCCCATCAGCAGATAATCCGTACTCACATGGAGAATGCAGGACAGCTCGATCAAAAGGTCAATCGAGCAGGTCTTTTCGCCCCGCTCAATCCGGCTGATGTGCTGCTTACTGGCAAGCCCTAATCGTTCTGATAATTCAAGCTGAGTCAGCCCCCTGATCTTTCTCACATCCTGAAGTCTCTTTCCAAATTCCTTTGCGTCAAAGTACATACTTTTTCCCTTTCCGCTGTTCCGGGAAGCCGGAAAAAGGAAAGAAAAAGAGCCGCATGACGGTTTGGTCAAAATCCTATGCCGAAGAAACAGAAGCTCCATACTGGAATTTCTGTTTTCATGCGGCATTAGGAAGACTTCACCTTCAGGCGGCTCCACAGCACAGCTATGACTTATTTAGTTTTGTTGATGGTTCTTATTGTAATCTTTGCCACTCAACGCTGAATGGTAAAGCTGCAACCTTCGTATTCTCCTCATTTCGAGGACATTGAAGACCGTTTCGTGACCACAGAGTTTGCATTTTGCCTGCACATGACCTCTGGTGTCTTCAAAAACGATGATCGTCTTGTGGCGGCAATACGGGCATTCCACGCTTCTGGGTTTCTGAGAAGCGATGGCCTTTCTTGCTTTTATGATCTTGATCTGCATTTCTACAGACGGCTCCGAGATACGGATGGACTTGCTCATGGCCACACCTCCAGTGGGTCATGATATTCATAACTCCGTTTCTTTATCAGGTAGCCGAGCTGTTCCAGCCGGATGCTGGCAGCCGATTTTGAAACACCAAATGCTGCGGTAAACACCTCCATCCGCCGACGGTCGGTATCACAGAAACGCCCCTCGTAACTGGTCAGCGGTTTTCCTGCGTTCAGGTACCACATTGCCCGATCTACTTCGGCCTGCGGCATGAGAATCGCAGCTCCCAGTGTATTGGCCTGCCATTCGTTCCAGTCTTCCTGCGTCCGCAGTGACCGGGAAGCACCCGGCATACGCTTTCGAGAGCACGCAACTTTCCGATCATCTGCCTCCAACTGGTACAGAATCTGATGAGCGCACTCATGAGCAAGGGTAAATCTGCGCTTTCCACAGAGCTTTCTTACATTGCCCGGCTGGATAAAGCCTGCATCCAGTATCACCTGATTCTGGTGCAAAGGCAGAACTTTCTTCCTGCCATCTACCTCAATAAGAAATTCTGTGTCCGTATAAGCGGTCAGTCCAAAGACGCTGCCATCGTCGGAGAGTTTTTCAAAGGAAACGCTTAATCCAAGGTATCGTGAGGCCAACTGGTCAATCGGTGTCGGAAGTGCAAAACGATTTTGCTTTTCAGCTTCCGCTCCAAAGAAAAGCCGATTGAAATCTTTCGTGACTGCGGCGGCCATCTCCTCTAAATTCTTCTGAGACAGGATCATAGGCATCACCCCACGGTCGCAGGGTTATCTTCCATCCACTTCACTCGCAGCAGCGGAACCTTTACCATGCGACTTTCAAATTCCGGCATTGGACAAGTCACAGCCTTGCACACTGCACACTCCATCCAGCCATCCGTTTCGTCCAGATTCAAATTGCGGTTCATCGTACCGCACATCGGGCATTTTACATTTTTCGTGTTCATCTTTCGTACCTCCAGAAATCAGTTGTAAACTTTTGCTTCCACGAACCACTTGTCATCTTCGTTGAACAAATGAGTTTCGTGTCCGCAAATCATAACGGTATATCGAATGCCGCAGCCGCCTACTTTCGTAGAAGCCGCACGGCATTTCTGCTTCAGACGGTCGATCTCATAGACGCGACCGTCTTCCCAGCGAATCAGACGGGGACGGATATTTCCATCCTCATCCACATCTAAATTGACAGGCACATACACTTTCCTGCACTTCTGCTCCATTTTCATCATCCTCCCTGAAACCGGCGGATAAGCCAACTGCTTTTTCAAAGCACTCGTCAGATCTCGCCGGTGCAATTATCTATCCAATCATCCCAGACGGCATAATCAGCTCTACACTTCGTTCCGTTGGCATCTTGCTTTTCTGGAACAGGACACCATTTCGGATTGCATTCTTTCCAAAGCGGTACCGAATCTGTTCGATTGCCGCATCAAGCCGCTCATGCCGCTCCAGCGCAGATACATTCGTGAATAAGTCGATCTGGAAAGGGCAGTCCTCATCACACAGATTGATTGCCCGAACCGTTACCGCCCGAACCGGATACTCCCAGCGGTAGTTTTTCTCGAATAGCTCAAACGCCGATTTCGCAATAATTGAGGGACTATGCGTCGGCATGGACAGCTTACACTGCCACTCCTTGTTAAACAGCTCATTCTCCCGAACATTCCGAATGGTAATGGCAACGCCGCCTGCTTTCTTTTTGTGCATCCGCAACTTTGTGCCGATTTCCTGCACCAGCTCCAGCATGACGCACCAGACCTCGGCACTGTTCTCTAAATCCTGCAATGTGGTAATGCCATGCCCAATGCTCTTGACTGGAAAAACATAGTCTGACTGCATAACGGGGGAATCATCCAAACCGTTGGCATACCGCCTGATTGCAAGACCATTCTTGCCAAGTCTACTTTTCAGAAAATCCTCCGACGTTTCCGCAAGCTGGCCTATTGTGTGAATCCCATAGCCGGAGAGAACTTTATCGGTTGCTCTGCCTACACCGAGCAGATCAGAAGCAGGCAATCCCCATATCTTTTCCCGAAAATCGTCTTTTCCGATACAGGTAATGGCATCCGGCTTCTTCATATCAGAACCGAGCTTTGCAAAAATCTTATTGAAACTGACCCCGGTAGAAATCGTAAGTCCCATCTCGAATTTGATCGTGCGCCGAATTTCGTCCGCAATCTCAAACGGAGAGCCGAAGCAACCGCTTCCAGTCACATCCAGCCAACACTCATCCATCCCGTATGGTTCAATCTGGTCGGTGTAACGGCTATATACTTCTCTCGCCAGTTTAGAGAATTTCATGTATTGCTCATAGTGCGGCTCCACGATCACAAGGTCACGGCATTTTTGCTGTGCCTGCCAGATAGCTTCGCCAGTTGATACGCCAAAGGCTTTCGCTTTATAATTTTTTGCCAGCACAATCCCATGCCGTTCTTCCACAGAGCCGCACACAGCCACAGCCTTATCGTTCAGCTCCGGGTTCAGCATACACTCTACACTTGCATAGAAATTATTCATATCACAGTGAAGAATTGCTCTCTCCATATTATTTTGCCCCTCCAATCTCGTGTACAGCACGAACAATATTTCACGAACGCATTGACACACGCAGTTTCTTGTGATACTATTACATCACGAACTTAATTTCGTGTTTGTTGAGGTCATTATAGCAAGCACAGTATTTCGTGTCAATAGATTTTAGAGAAAAAGTGTTCGTGTTCAAAAACAAAATAAGAAAGAGGTATTCCTATGGTCTTCAAAGAAAGGTTGAAAGAAAAAAGAGCAGAAGCCAATTTAACACAAGTAGAACTCGCAGAGAAGGCCGGAGTCACAGCCCGCACCATTCAAAACTATGAATTGGGAAACAGAAAGCCATCCAACATGACAACGGTACAGAAGATTGCGGATGCGCTAAACACAACTACCGAGTATCTGCTCGGAAGTGCAGGCACTCATGTAGTAGAAGCCTATGAAAAAGGCGGCGCAAAGGCCGCCCGTGATATTGATGAACTTGTTGGGGAAGTGACCGGTATGTTTGCCGGCGGCGAATTAAGCGAAGAATCTCTGGACGGTGCCATGAAGGCTTTGACGCAAGCCTATTGGATGGCAAAGGAGAACAACAAGAAGTATACGCCCAAGAGCAAGCGAAAATCTGCCGATAAAAAGTGACATTTATCGTACAGCTCATAATGTAAAATCAAGGGAGAGCGAGGTGGTATGATGAATGCCGAACAATTATCTCACATTGGGAGCCGACTTGTGAAACGCTGCGGAAGCAGAGACCCGTTTGAAATTGCCGAACAGATTGGGGTAAAAGTCCTGTTCTGCGAGGACTTTGGTTCTCTGAAAGGGATGTACCGGGTCATCAAACGAAACCGATTTATTTTTCTGAATCAGGATTTGGATGAATCCATGCTGCAGATTGTCTGTGCACATGAGCTTGGCCATGACCAGCTCCACAGAAAAATGGCTAAAACCCATCCAATTCAGGAATTTATGCTTTACGACATGAAATCCCGACCGGAGTATGAGGCAAATATTGTTGCAGCGGAGATTCTGCTGGACAACGATGCCGTGCTGGAGTACATATACGACTATGGCTATACAGCGGAGCAGATTGCCTGCGCCATGAATACCGACATCAATCTGGTAGCTCTGAAGGTGGCACACTTGACTACGCTGGGGTACAATCTCCGGTCACTGGAGCATAAGAGCAATTTCCTGAAATAATGAATCATAGTGTATAAAAAGCGACGGTGTTGCCATGATTGACAATGCCGTTGCTTTCGCTGCTTTTGAGCAGCGTATTTCTCAAAATCAGTTGACAAAAAGCAGCGAATAGCGTATACTGTTTTCCAGAGGTGAAATTATGTCCGATATAGGAGATTTAATCAAAGAGCACCGTCTTGCTTGCAACTTATCTCAAAAAAAGCTTGGCGATGCGTGCGGCATAAGTGATGCCGAAATCATGCGAATTGAAAATGGAGATCGAAAGACGCCAAGTTGGAGCAATCTCTGCAAAATCGCAAAGGCATTAAAAATACATCCTTTCCAGTATTTGCTTATTTCAGGGTATATTGAAGAAAAGGATATTCATCCAAGCGTTTTGTTAACAGGGTTGGATGAATTAAATGCGGATGACGTGCGCTATCTTCAACTGATGATTGATTTTATAATATCGAGAAAATGCACCGACGAAAATTCAAAGGAGGGCTGTAACAATGCCATTTCGATTAGGTGAACTATTCTGCGGCCCCGGTGGAATTGCGTGGGGTGCTACTCATGCGGACATTGGAAATCCAGAATACTCAATCGTTCATCAATGGGCTAATGATTATGACGCTAACACCTGCAATACCTACCGTCACAATATTTGTCCGCAAGACCCACAATCTGTCTATCACGAAGATATACGAAAATTTGATATGACGAAACTCGCTCCAATCGATGCATTAGCTTTCGGATTCCCGTGTAATGATTATAGCGTAGTTGGTGAACAGAAGGGTATGGATGGGGTATATGGGCCTCTATACTCATACGGAGTGAAAGCTCTTAAACTATTTCGGCCAAAATGGTTTCTTGCGGAAAATGTCGGTGGGTTACGCAACGCAAACGATGGAAAGGCTTTCACTAAAATACTGACTGAACTTCGTAATGCTGGATACACAATAACACCGCATCTTTATAAATTTGAAGACTATGGGATTCCGCAGGCGAGACACCGAATTATTATTGTAGGTATACGAGATGATTTGGATGTTGTCTACAAAGTTCCGTCAACTACACCCTATGTAAATATTGACAACAGTTGCAAAACGGCAATTGAAGTCCCGCCTATAGCGACCAATGCACTAAACAACGAACCGACAAAGCAGTCCCCCATCGTAGTCGAGCGATTGAAACATATAAAGCCAGGCGAAAATGCATTTACGGCTAATTTACCTGAAGCATTACAGCTCAATATTAAAGGGGCGAGGATTAGTCAAATCTACAAACGACTCGACCCTGAAAAGCCTGCCTATACCGTTACTGGAAGCGGCGGGGGCGGCACTCATATCTATCATTGGTCTGAGCCTCGTGCGCTTACCAATCGTGAGCGAGCACGCCTACAAACATTTCCTGATTCTTATGAATTTATCGGAAGCAAGGAAAGTGTCCGCAAGCAAATCGGTATGGCTGTGCCATGTCGTGGTGCGAAAATTATATTTGAAGCAATCTTAAAAAGCTTTGCCGGTATTGAATACGAATACGCAGAACCAAATATCAATGAGTAAAAAAAGGAACGCCGGATTTTGCTGTCTGGCGTTCCTTTTATCTATGATATGTTACTCATTCCTGCTCTTATTTGATTGCAAATAAGATTCATAGTTTTCTCTATCCTGTTTTTCTTGAGTTCACACTCCCAGACAATGAGTACATTCCACCCCATATCCTGTAATAACTTATAATTCTTGCTATCTCTTTCAGCATTTTTGTTAATCTTAGGTATCCAGTATTCTTTGTTAGAAGCTGGCCACGCAAAGCGAGAACAAGTATGCTTGTGCCAAAAGCATCCATTTACAAAAACTACTGTTTTATACTTAGGAAGTACAATGTCAGGCTTTCCTGGCAAACGATTATCATTTTTTCTATATCGAAAGCCTTTACTGAACAGATATTTTCTTGCAAGTTCTTCAGGTTTGGTGTTTTTACTTCTAATATGGGACATATTCACGCTTCGTACTTCTTTAGAGTGCGTATCTGCCATTATAATTACGCTTCCTTATTTACGGAGAAATCCATATAATATTCCTCATCGTCTATTTTGAAAAACGTCACATCCGTCCTTCCATATACGATCAAATCTTGCATCGAAATATACGAACCATTGGCTAAACCAAGCCGCCCCCGAAAATACTCACCCAACAATGCATTGCTCATAGGTGTTGTGATCGCCTTGTTTCCGGCCTGTTCTACTCGTAAGATTAAATTATGGCCATCATCCGTTTTTGCCATAAAGTGCTTTTTATCTAAAGGGAAAAAGCCACTTTTAGCTATTTTGGAAGGCAATGGAATATAAGCTTCGTTTCGATTTCTCTTATTTCGTTGCCCCCAATTCAAACCTGATTTCTTTCCAACATTTCCTTCTCTCGACAAAAGTGAAAGAGTTGTTTGAGTAATACCTTCTCCTGAAAGTTGCCCATGTTGATTGCTCTCCTCATCCAGAATAGGATGCTTGCTTCGTATAATTATATATTCTTCAACATCATTACTATCGCAGTAAATTGATCGTGCTTCTACAGCATTAAAATAATCCAATGCGGCCTGTGGATCACACGCTTCAGCAAGTTCGCAGCGTCCATTAACAAAAGAACTCTGAAGGAAATCCATCGAGCCAATAAATGCACACATTGGGCAATCATTTTTTAGCCAAACATATAAATTTGAATGAACAGGCGGGTTATCGTAGACATAGCTACAAACAAACTTTGACTGTTGAGGATAGTGACTATGTCTAAGATCTATAAATCCACGATGTGCTTCTGTACTTATCCCGTTATACGGAGTCATTCCTAAGATCAATTTTATCGAAATAGGCTTCATATGACGTTCTTGAATATTCTTTATCAACCACGATGCCATGTTGGGCGTAGAATATCCTGATATAATTCTTAATTCGTCTGCACCGTTGCTTATAGGTAAAAACAATATCTGTTGTGCAAAATTACGTTCGATCATAGACACCTCCAATTTAATCATTGGAAGTCTCTGGTTCATTAACATCATAATAAACCATTCCGTGTGGTAACTTAATGTTAGGGACCCACAATTTCTTTCCACCCCATCCCTTAGTACCAGTTACTTGATACATAGTTAATACGACTTTATCAGTAAAGGTTGCTCCTAATTGCCAGTCATTCGGAGATAGTAATGCACCCGTACCTTGAGCAACGTTTCTTTCTCTTCTGACAATTAGGATTCCTTGCATCGTAGGGCTTTCCGAAAGAATTGTATCTATAACCGATTTGAAAGCTTCGAGTTTGAAATCCGGGCTTGGAATAATATGATTCAGAATCTCCTTAACAAGTCGAAGGCTAACCTGATAATAGGGCTCGTCATTTGAGAATACCTTCAAAATATTAGACAGCTCTTCTATTGAATCATTATCGGGAGCAAAGGGATAATAGTTTGTGCCTCCAGAAATAAGTTCTACATGGTTATTATCAAGAACATTTTTACGAGTTGGATTCAATCCGTCTGGATAGTAGATTTTCACGTTATCAATTCCATTTTCGATTTGCGAAATAATAGAATTGTTCGTGGCATTTATATCTGCAAACAGCTTATAGAGGCGTTCTTCAATATAGATTTTCATCAATCCAGCGTCTCTGTCATATCCAAACATTCGACTGTGTTGCCACATTGTATCCGCTTGAGGTTTTTTACTCGATCTTGTGTAATAGATAGTCTCTAAGCATGGAAAAGTAACTCCTCTGCCCAAGGTATTACCACCAATAACAAAATTGCACCCACTCTCATATTGTGAACTATCAACATCACTTTTTCCGTTCATCTGTATAACATCAATGCTTCCGGTATCCAGCCATTCTTTTATTAAAGACATTATAGCTTCAAAAGATGCCCTTTCAGATTTTAGCGGCGACATCGATTTGTATACTGATTCAGCTACGGTAGAAAATTCATCAGTGAAGTTATCTTTACACCAGTGCAACTCTTTTTTGATTTCATCAGCATACCGCTGATGAGAAGCTTGTCGAACACTTGGATGGAATAAACAGTTAGACGTTTTCCCCCCAGCCAATATGATCTGCGCAGAGACTACCAAATGACGGATTACAACCCTGTGAGTTGGACTATCTATATTGTCAAGAAATTCAACGCACTCTGGCTTTCCATCTGCTGGAAAAAAGAAGTCGCCGCCTAAATATCCATCGCCCGGTTTGAAATAGTATGTAAATAGCGGATGCCAACCAGATGCAATGGTCTGCAATAAAATAGCTTGTGGTGTGCCTGTTACCTGTAAATACAAGCTACTCGATGCACCGGTTTTTATAGCATCAAGGTACCTGTTGATGGAAGATTGTTTCTTTCTGTTTACAAGTGTATTCAAGGAGGCCGCATCCGCTTCATCATCAACAATAAATAGAGGATTTCCTTTCATGAACCCAGTCGAGGCAAAAATATTCGCCCATAATTTGAGAATTCGAGCGTTCTTTTTCAACACTATTATAACTGGTTTCAACAGGCTATTATCCATGAAAAGGCGAGCATCATTTTCACCACAAATACAAAAGCCGTCCAGATCAGCCTTTACTCTGTCAAGAGTCTGCTGCTGCAGAACAACATTATCTGTTGTCAACAAAACGAAAGCTGGAAAACCTAAGTCTGCTGCCTTGCACATAATTCCAAACATTTGACCAGTTTTGCCTGACTGCACATTTCCAAACAGCAATCCGATTTCATGCGATGTAAAGGAAAACTCTCTTATATGTTGTTCGCCGACTTCTTCCGCAGTTTTAGAAACTGACTCTGCGAGTTTAACATTCCCACGTTCTATAATTTTATTCAAATATGTTTTTAGATATTGCATTTCTGCTCCTCTCATTCAGAAAGAGTTCTCGCCTCAAAAGACAGTAGCCATACATCCAAAGGTATTCCATCTTCATCAAGTGCCGTCTGCCCCGTCTTCTTAAATGTCAACCGATCACAACCATATTCATCAAGTATTTCTTTGGTAATCATGCCACTGCGATCGGTGTCAAGTTGAGTATCATTTACAGGATTAACAAGTCCAGCGGCCGCAAGCCGTCCCTTAATCCATCTGCCCATTATCAGTTCATCGCCCACTGCACTGAATTGCTTGTTATTGTCACTTGTGGTATGTGCCTTGAACCAATATCCATCATCCGTAATAACAAAAAACGGAATGTTTTTTGTCGGATAACCATCCATCTTATAAACATCAGCTCCAACTGTAAGCTGAGTTTCGTACCAATCACGAGATTTTCTTCGACTGCGTGGTGCTGCATAGCAAACATTGATATTGGATTTTGTAAAATGCTTTCCGTCATCAAGATGCTTTTCACCATTTGCTGGCACCTTCAGCAGAAGCTGAAACGAAACCTCTGGCAGACAATTTTTATAGAATTCAACATTTGACGGTGGCACCTGCGAAACGAGTTCAACCCCTATCAAGGATGTATTTTTCTCATGAATCAGAGGCATATTTACAATCTCTGAGATAACGGAAGAACACCTTGCCCCTTTCAGTTGTTGAATATGTGCGGCAATTTCATTTGCCTCTTGAACACTCTCAGTAAGAGCTGCCAATTCATATTGACGACGATTTGATGCCTCCAATTTCATAATACCAAGATTAGCTGAACCTACTATTGCTGAGAATGGCTCACCGTTTTTGTAAAAGCAGTACGCCTTGCCATGATACTTAAATGATTTAACGATTCTAATTTCTCCGATACCAGCATTACTCCATTTTTCATTGATACGCATTGCAGTATGATATGAGTTTTCTGGCATTCCCTCAACATAGTACATTCCTATAACCAGAGAGACATTATTTATAGAAGAATTTACAATCAGCTCATCAAGTTCGATTAGTGATGAATTTGAAACATAACCCACGGCAATATCTATGCGATCAGCTTTTCTCATTTCCTCAACAATTACATCTGCTATGCACTTTTGGTTATCCATCGTTCCCAATGGAAGAATGTTTGAATACAAAAGTTCCATGTGGCTTTCTCCAATCTCTTTAACAGCTTAATAGCTAATTCTTATATCTATATCTATCAACGGTGTTTTATCGTTTTCGTTCCCGTGAAATAATACAATAACCCAATCTAAGTATAGTCCCAATCATGGTTGAAGTCAATACAGTCACTCTTGTGCAAGCAGGGCATGGGTGCTACCCATGCTCATTTGCTTGTTGGGGAAAAATCCCCAATCCCCTTGAAGATCAGCACCTGCGGTGCTGGCTGCGCATCCGTTCCGGACGCTTTGTCGGCGGTTCCCGCAAAAAAAGCCCGGTGCGGCATGAGGCGAACCCACACCGCACCGGATTTTTTCATCTATCATTCTCGTGCGAAGCAGTATCCTGCCGCACTTCCTGCTCATGCTCGTCCTGCTTTTTCTGTTCTTCGCCCAGAATCGTCTGCACGATTTTCTGTGCTACCAGCCACTCCTGTGTCTCCGCTTTGGTCTTATGATACTCCGCATAGGTCTTTTTCTTTCGTTCCAGTGTGACCGCATACTCTTGGCTCAATTCTTTCACACGGGGAATCGCAGCGTCTGCGCCATTTTTCGCCTTGTATTCATCAAATGCCTGCTTTGCTGCACGGCGCAGGGTCAGCGGCTCCCGATGTTCCTCAAAAAATTTCTGGCTGTACCCGGAAGCCTTATATTCCGCAAAAACGTCTTTGGCTTTGGCATAATTTACGATGTGCTTTTTCAGGACAGCAATCTCCTGAAGCCGTGCCTCATCTGTTTTCACCGATTCCAGAAGCTCGTCACAGTGGTCGGAAATGTGGGAAGCCTTTTCAGACAATTCCTCATAGCTTTTAATGCCGTGTTCTTCCATGAACATCATGGCCTTGGCCATCTGCTTCAGGTTAAACACTTTCGCCCAGCGGGCATATCCGGCACCTTTTCCATCCTGCATTTTCTGCTGAATATCAATGAGAAAGGACAGTTCCGACTGCTGATGAAACTGGCTGCTTCTATATCCTTTGGATTTTCCATTTTCCTGAAACTTGCTCTTGTGTACCGTATTACCCGCCATTACTGCGGCAAGCTCATCAAGGGAATAACCGCTTCCGAGGGAACGGAACCGAATGAAGCGTTTTTGCCCATTGCCCTTGAGTGAAGGCTGTTTTCCTGATTTATACTCATATCCAGCCTCTTTTAGAAAACCGACCAGCTCATCCATACTCTTTGGCTTTCTGCGCATTGCTGCATCAATCGCTGCACAGATTTCATCCCGGTGCGTTGTTCGCTGCGGATATTCCGTTCTTTTTGCTCTTTCACCATACGGCTTTCTGGTGATAACCGACAGCTTATTTTCCAGACAGATGATGTCGCTGAGCCTTGCCAGTGCAAGCCCGGACAGGTGAAAATCCCGGAATTTTCTCTCGCAGTCCACCGTCGTAGCGCAGAAAATGATATGGTTATGAATGTGCGGCTTATCCGTATGGGTTGCCACTACAAAAGCGTGCTTTCCTTTCGTAAAGCGCATAGCGAGATCGTAACCAATGGCATTTGCTTCCTCCGGTGTCACTTCGCCCGGTTTGAAGGACTGCCTGATCTGATAGGCAATCACATCGCTGGCCTGTGTCCTGCCCGTCAGATGTTCATACTGCCTCCTTGCCAGCAAAAACTCTTCGGTGCAGGTCTGATCGTCACAACCATAGGAGCTGACCCACCTGCGTTCTTCCGTTTTCTCTGGGTTAATCGCATAATCTACACGGTCAGCGAGACTTTGCGCTGCCGTTTTTCCTTTGTTCACATGAAGCGCAATCAATCTCGTTGCCGCCATCGTATTCTCCCTCCACGGAAAAAGAGCTGCCCGAAGACAGCTCCCTTACATCCATATTCTCATTCTTATTTTAGCATCCTTTCACGGTCAGCGGCTCCCTGCAAATAATGTGCTTCGTTTACCAGCGCCTGTATATCAATATGAACATCCATGATGGCTTCATATTTCTTCCACACTTCGGAATTGCTTCCGCCGCACAATTTCATCAGTTCATCCTCAAGCAAATCTACCAGATGATCAAGTTTGCTGTAAGCCTCTTCGTCCATAACCGGAATGTCACACTCTCCAGCTATGTATTTCATCGTATAGTATTCATCCATAAAATCTTTATCCAATCTGTTTCCTCCTGAGATACGGTTTACATGATCAGAACCTCCATTGCCTTATCACACAGCGCAGTCAGCAGCTCGATTGCTCCGGCCGCACAAAGGCAAAAGGCGAACAATCCCATTTCAATCAGCGTCAGCAAAAACACATCCGTCCAGCTTGCTTTTACCACGGAATAGATGCCGCAGCCAAGAACAAATAGCATGACAGGGGAAAGAACCCACCCAGACAGGTTCACCAGCAGATAGGCGATGAACCAGATGAAACGAAGAAGAAAAACTACCGGGCAGAATAAGATTTTCACAAGTAGCTTCAGCATAAATTTGAGAATCGTCATCGTCCTGACCTCCATTTCTTTTTTCAGTTCTATATTATCGCAGCTTTCAGAAATTCGCCACGATGTCAATACGATTTTTGAAAAATATGTAGCGGCACGGAAGAGACGCAGCTTCCGCACCGTTTAAGTGAAAAATCTGCAGCAAATGTAGCGTTATCGGATGGCCGCAAGCCGCTTTAGTATCTGTCTCTGCAATTCACGAATTTCGTCCAACCGCACCTGCAAATCCTGAATATCAGCCGCATAGATGCTGCCGGTCTCATTTGCCTTTTTGGCGTACTGGTTCAAGTTGTTGCTACATCGGCGCAGAAGAGAGGACACCTGCGACACATCCGTCAAATCCAGATTCACGCAGTAACCATCCATTGCCATTTTTCGCAGAAACGCTCCCATGTTTCGGATACCGATTTCTTCCCGCTTCTGGTTGATACGCTCCAATTCCTTTGGACTGACCCGAAAATGAAGCATTTCCGTTTTTTCTCTCACAGTACAACCTCCTCTCTGTCCGAACGCTCCGCTGGCGGAATACGCCCTGCCCGGTCATGAAGTTCAGCAAGCACGGATGGCTTTTCTTCCAATCCATGTTCTTCCGCCTCGGTCTGGTCGTCCATATTCAGCATGGCATCCAGCTCTGCCAGACGTGCGCTTTTCTGGGCCAGCTCGCTCTCCTGCGGAAACAACTTTCCCACTTCCGCTTTGGCGGCTTCCTGCTGGCTGTTCAGGCTCTCAAGCTGCTGCTCGGATTTTTCCAGCCTTGCAGGGATACCGGCCAGAGCATTATCCAGACGCTGGATGTTGCCGGAGCCGCTGTTTCCGAGATTGACTCGATGAGTCATTTCACCCTTTAGCGCAATTTGAAATTCTTTCGCAAAGCTGTCAAAGCAAAGCTCCATCTGAAATCCACGATAGCTGCCAAGCGGTACCGGCTCCTGCCCCTGATACGTTTTGCAGGCTTCCAGAATTGCCTCGCCGGCCTCTGCCTTTTCCGCAAAAACATGACCATTGACTTCCATTCCGCAGAAGCCCTCCTCCGGTTGTGGGTG
>ERZ894180.803-NODE-803-length-22777-cov-11.290467_pt1 | contig 22777 bp, 17 predicted proteins | sample MGYA00380278_ERZ894180 | MGnify/ENA primary metagenome ERZ894180 (study PRJEB32331, sample SAMN06328450) | human gut metagenome | biome: human gut microbiome; feature: stool | host: Homo sapiens | collected 2013-02-24 ...
GGAATGTTCCGTTCTGATTTGTTTGAGGGGCTTTGTGTGGGCCATGCACCCAAGAAATGCCCCATCTGCGGCAGATGGTTTCTCACCATTGACGCACGGCATACCAAATACTGCGGCGGTCTGACCCCCGGCGACCAGCAGGGACGGACGTGCCGACAAATCGGCAATCTGAGAGGCCGGGAGCAGCGGGAGCTTGCAGATGATCATCCGATAAAGGCTATTTATACCCGCCGTATGAACACCATTTTGCAAAGCACCCGCCGTGGAAAGCTGGATAAAGAAACGGCAGCAGCTATGAAGAAGCTGGCAAAAGATAAGATGTTCCGTGCGCTTTCAGATCAGCGCTATGCCAGCACTGTCTACGAGCAGGAAATGACCCAGGATGCACTTTTAGAAGCAGTAAAAAAGAAATAAGCAAAGAAATAAGCAGCGAAACATCCGAAAGGTGGTGAGGGAAAATGGATACAGCGTGGACATGGGAGCTGTCCGACCACTGTGCCAAATACAGTTTTCTGACGGAATCCAAGGGCTTAACCATGCGGGAAGTGGAACGCATCTTTCAGCTTGACCCGGAACCGCCTGTTCTGGAAAATATGAACGACTACATCATTGAGGCTGTGCGGAGCCGTGAATTGCGCTGGTTCTCCTTTTTCCTGCACTGCTATGAAAATCGGCTTAATGGTCGTGTTCGCCGTTTCCTGCTGCGGGAGGGGCTGGATCGCTATAACCCAGAACGCTTTTTGGACTACAAAATGGAATGTGTGCTTGCCATGTTGAACTGTCTCCGGGAATACGATCCCGCACAAGGGGCAGATTTTCTGACCTATGCCCATCATTTTATCGGGAATGCCCTTTTGACCTGCCGGATGCAGGAGGAGGCCGGTTCCTTTGAAAATGTGGATGAGTACAAAGCTGTGCGTGGGATTGCTTGGCTCTACAATCAATCCGGTCAGTCTGAACAGGCGGCAATCCAGAAATATGCCCAGAAAAACGGTTGTACCGAGGAAACCGCAGCAAAGTTTTTGGCATTGGCCAAACAAAATCGAAGCCGGGTTCCGTTTTATCAGACCATTCAGGAGGCGGACAGCGAAGAAACCGGCGAGGAAGTGGCCGTAGATGACAGCTGGAATTATACCGATATTCTCTGGAATGGCGCTCAGGCTGAGAAGATCCAGAGGGCCTTTGAAAAGCTGAATTTCCGGGAGCAGACGCTGCTGGAAAAACGGCTGGCCCTCTGTATGACCTGTGGACGGGTCAGCTCATGGAAGAACCGCCCCACCTTTGAAGACCTGGCGGTTATGTTTGAGGGAAGCACAGCCAGCGGTGCAGAGCGGGCTTACCGGAAAGCGATGGATAAGCTGACAGAGCTTCTGGTTGCCGAGGGTGCTATCCATGCAGTCCGGCTGAAACAGAAATCCAAAACCAAGCGCAAAAAGAAAATCACCGCCGCAATCTACGAATACCAGGCAGACTGCGACGGCGAATGGGGCGAAATATCAGTTGATTTTGAGAACGGCACAGCAGAAATCATTCGGCTTGCTGATTGGGATACAATTAAAACGAACTGGTTTGCCAATGAGGCGATCCGGTATATTTTATCATTGTCGCCTGATGCTCTTAAAAAATATATGCTCGTCCCCCTTGAGCCGCCACTTATATCTTGAATCCTTACAACAACTGTAAGTGGTATTTGCTGTGTTCCCATGCTATCATTTTATTACAAATGATAGGAGGTATTCACATGAAACCCATTTTGAATATTGAAAATTTAACAAAAATCTATGGCAATGTGCCAAGTCAAACAAAGGCACTGAATGGGATCACCTTCCAGGTGATGCCGGGAGAGTTTCTCGGCATTATGGGAAGCAGCGGTTCCGGTAAATCCACACTGCTCAATTGTATTGCGACTGTGATTCAACCCACAGGTGGAAGCATTCAGGTGGAGGGCGTTAATCTGCAAGCACTCAAGGGAAGGACTCTTGCAGATTACCGTGGAAAAAAAGTTGGTTATCTATTTCAGAATTTTGAGCTACTGGATAATCTGACCGGACGTGAAAATATACTGCTTCCAACTTCTCTGCATGGGGTATCCGAAGCAGAAAGCAGCCAGCGGCTGAAGCAGTTGGCTGACTATCTGGAAATCACTGATGTTCTGGATAAGTTTCCGTCCAAGATGTCCGGCGGCCAGCGTCAGCGTGTTGCGGCAGCAAGGGCTCTGATCTTACATCCCCAAATGATCCTTGCCGATGAACCGACGGGTGCGCTGGATTCTAAGAACGCAAGAAGTCTTATGGAGAAGCTGTCCGGCCTGAATCGTGACGAACAAGCTACGATCCTGATGGTAACCCATGATTCCAATGCCGCCAGCTTCTGTAAGCGCATCCTGTTCATCCAGGATGGCGTGATCTTTCATGAGCTTCGGCGTGGAGACGAAAGCCAGCAGGAGTTCTACGGGCGCATCCTGAAGGTGATGGCTCAACTGGGAGGGGGTAGCGCAAATGTTCTCTAATCTGATTTTTCGAAACAGTCGCCGCAGCCGAAAGGAAAACGGTCTGTTTTTCAGCTCCCTGGTGATTTCTATTATTGCCTTTTATATGATTCTTTCCATCTCCACACAGGATGTAATGATTTTTTTGCAGAAAATGGAGAGCGACGCAGTGAACAGGCTCTTGCTTCTGATTCCTGTGTTTTACGGAATGACCCTGGGTATTCTTTTCTTTTTGATTTACTTCGCCTGCAAGTATCAATTTGAGCGCAGACGCCACGAGTTTGGTGTCTATCTGATGTTGGGAATGCGCAGAAGCAAACTGTTCTGGATGCTTTTGGCGGAGGATTTGTTAAGCAGTATTCTGGCACTGCTCATTGGCTTACCTACGGCTGTAGTGCTTTCGGAAATCGTTAGTCTTGTCACCGCCAAGCTTGTGGGTATGGGGATCATCGGCCATCACTTTTCTTTGTCTTGGTCCGCAATGAAATGGACACTGGCAGGATTTCTGGCAATTAAGCTGACGGCACTTCTGATTTTGAGTGGACGGATCAGCCACCAGGAGATCGGTACTTTGCTATCCCAGCCAGCGAACCGTCCCAAAAAGCAAATGCCTTCTGTTTTCTATGGGCTGGCTGCTGTATGTGCAAGTGTGATGTTGGCAACGGCTTATTACATGGCAATTCAAGGAATTGCATGGACAAAGGTAAGTATGATGGGGCTGACTTTACTGTTGGGTTCGGCTGGTACGATGCTGCTGTTCTACGGAATGCGAGCGCTGATTGCTCTGATTGTTAAAAAAGGCAAGGGAAATAAGCAGCTTCATGTATTTACCTTCCGTCAGATTCAGGAGAATGTCATTCATCAGTCAAGCTCCATGGCCATCAGCTCCCTGCTGATTCTGGCAGCACTGTGTTGCTTTGGTGCAGGCATGGGAATCGCAGGAACAAACAATCTATCCACTGGCCATGTAATCGACTATACCTTTGAAGATTATACCGTAGAAGATTCGGCGCAGGTTCTTCCGAATATACAGGCAGCCCTGAAAGAAAACAGTTTGGAAAATCAGTTTTCTGAGCTTTTTGAAATGAGGGTTGGGCGTATTCGCACCACAGAAGATTATGATAATGCCTACAGCATGGACGCTGTTATGGACTCTCTTCGGAGCCTGCCCCAGTCGGAAGACCGGGATGTCCTTCTGAACAATCTTGGTTATGCCACATACCCATATTTGATTTGTTTATCGGACTATAATCGTTTGTTGGAATTGTCCGGCAATCCGGCTCTCCAATTAGGCGAAAAGGAGGCCACTGTCTATATTGATGCAGAGTTTACTACGGCAAGCCGTACCGCAATGCTGAACCAAGTATTGGCCGGGCAGCCCAAGGTGGAACTGGATGGTAGTCCGATTCATCTTACAGGAGAGGTTCAGTCTGTGAATTTGGTCACGGACCGTTCTATAACCTTGTCCTTTGCATTGATTCTTCCGGATGAAGCATTCCTATATTATAGTCAGGGAATGTATGATACCTATGTCAATGCGGTGCTCAGTGAGCAAGCTCTGAATGGAAATAGCCTTATGACTGCATATTTGGATTTGAACGAGAAGCTGGACGAAACTGACATTGAATATGAAAGCTATCTTCAGAATATGGGTCGTCAGCTTTTCTACACCATAGCATCCAGTTATATTACCCTCTATCTTGCGATTGTTTTCCTGGTAGTTGCCAACACCATCGTGGGTGTTCAGTTCCTGATGAGTCAGCAGAAAACCGGGCGCAGATACCAGACTCTGATCCGCCTGGGAGCTACTTACGAAACCCTTTGCCAGTCTGCTGGAAAGCAAATTACCTGGTTTATGGGACTTCCTGTATTGGTTGCAGCTGTCAGCAGTCTGTTTGGAGTCAGGGCGTTATTTACAGGGATACTCTCGTCCCGAACCCGTGGGACAGTGTCTGAAATGCTGCTTGTATCTGCTGCTATGATTTTGCTGCTTTGCGTGATAGAATATATTTATATGAGAGTGGTCAAGCACTCCAGTGATCGGTATTTGCTGACACTGATGCAGCCGCAGAGAGAAGAATAATTTGGAAGGAGGTGCTGTCGTGAAAAGAATTGCTGTTGTGGAAGATGAAGTCTATATGCGGGAAGAACTCTGCAATATGCTCCAAAAGGACGGGTATCTTGTGGAGGCAATCACCGAGTTTGAAGATGCCGCTCGGCTCTTGGCAGCCCTCCGTCCTGACCTCGTGATCTTAGACCTGAATTTACCAGAAATCAGTGGCTTTCAAATCTGCCAGGAGTTAAAGAATAAAACCGCTATCCCCATCCTGGTGCTGACTTCCAGAGATCAGGTAAAGGATGAACTGCAAGCGTTCCAGTTGGGTGCAGATGAATATTTGACGAAGCCGTGCAGAAAAGACCGACTTCTCGCCAGGGTATCCAATATTCTCAAAAGGTATGAAGGTCGTACCAACCTCATAGAGGGATTGGACTTCTTGTTGGACCAGCAGACCTACACACTTTATATTCATAACACCTCTGTGGTGCTTCCAAAAAATCAGGGAAAACTGTTGGTTGCTCTTTTGGCAAGTGGTGATGCACTGGTTACAACGGAGCAGCTTTGCATGGCACTGTGGGGAACTACGGAATACATAGATGAAAATGCCTTGCAGGTTAACCTGACCCGGCTGAAAAAAACGATGTCCGCCCTTGAAATGAAGCAGCGAATCGTTGCAGTTCGAGGAATGGGCTACCGTTTGGAAGCGGAGGTGTCTCTATGAAGCAGCTTTGGCACATGATAGAACGGTACTACCCCTGGCTTCTGTTGCTGCTGGGCGTGGATTGCTTTTGCGCTGTCATTCTTTGGATTTCTGACATTCAGGCATTTCAAACCTTGATTGGGTTAGTAGTTCTGACAAGCCTCCTTTTGTTTTCAGTGATTCTGTTTGTACTAAACAAGCGGGAGACTACCCGCCGAGAGCTGTTCCGGGATTTCCTCAGTGATCCTACCATCTGCAATGAAGAACGGCTGCTCAGTGCCATTAGTCAGAAAGAAGGAGAATCTGTCCGATTTTTGGCTTCGGTTTTACGGGAATACAAAAACGAGAGTAACAATATGGCGGATGCCCTACGGGACTATGAAGAATACGTGGAGGGCTGGGCACATGAAGCGAAAACGCCCCTATCGTTGTTGACCATGCTCCTGGATAATCGGAGCGACGAAATATCTCCTTCCCTGCAAGCAAAGCTGGATTATGTCCGCAGTCAGCTTCAGGAGGATGTCACGCAGATGCTGTACTATGCCCGGTTAAAGAGCAGTACAAAGGATTATCAGTTTGAGGATATCAATTTGAATCAGTGCTTGGGGGAAGTTCTGGAGGACTATGCCCCACTTCTGGAAGAAAAGCAGTTTGTAATTCTCAATAAACTGCAATCTGAAACAGTCTATACAGACCGTAGAGGGCTTCAGTTTATGTTGGGACAGATCGTGAGCAATGCCATAAAATATAGCAGCGATAGTCCCATGCTAACGATCTCTATGATACATTCGGAGACCGCAGATGTCCTTTCAGTTGAGGATAACGGCATCGGTGTAAAAAAATATGATCTGCCGTATATTTTTCAAAAGGGCTTTACCGGGGATTCTACTGACAGCAGAAAGAAAGCTACCGGTATAGGGCTTTACCTGGTTAAGAAGATGGCTGACGATCTAAACCTTCGTCTGGAAGCTGCTTCCCAGTGGGGAAAGGGCTTTAAGATAGTCATCTTCTTTCCAAAATTGAGATCCAACGGAGGAAAATAAATAAATAAACAGAAAAACGCCCGCAGGATTTTCTCCTGCGGGCAGCGTGTTGTCAGCTATCCAAAGGCTTGTATTCTGTTACAGTTTTCAGATAGGTTTCGGGATCGCCATTCAATATCAAGTCAGCATATGCTATCGGGTCATTGTAGATCAAATAATCCAACTCTGACCGCTGATACATATTGTCTGCAATCTCGTTCTCAACAGCGATAGTGTCAATCGCAATCATTCTGCCGTCCCTGAATTTCAGTTCCACACAGCAATTATCCATAGTGTAAGCACAAGATATTAAGGTTTTCATGGTATGTCCTCCATAATTCGAAATATAAAGCGAAAATCCCGTCTGACTTCCTGTTAGAAATCAGACGGGATTTGTCCGTATGCACCCCGGAAACCGTCAGCTAACAGTTGATAAGTAAATTAGTTCCTTATCACTGTTAAGCCAACGCTTTTTGGATTTCAGAGTATCAAATTTCCTATTTTTTCACTTCACATAGGCATCTTTTTCAAATCGACCGGGATACAACATGAACCTTGGTAATGATGTCCCGCAATCTATCATCGCCAACCATGTATTCCAGCGCCTCATCCGCCGTCTCACATACTTTCTCAGTTTCTGGTTTATTTGCTGCGTAGATTGTTATTTTCCCATCGGTACCATATCTGATGATATTAAACACAGCCCCATTCCACTCAAATTCAATCTCAGCACCCCAGTTGATGCTGCGCTTAAATTCACTGATGGTTTCAAAATTCATACTGCCATATGGAACAATTATTTCCTTCATGCAAAACACCTCGCTGAAGTTCTTAAATTCTGGTGCACCATTCGGATAATTGATCGGCGGACCTGGAACCGGATGTTCATCTGGATTATCCCAGCTAATTCTGTGGTCATGTGGGTTCGTATGCTTATCTCCACGGTTGTGATTTGTCTCATGCCGTTCCATTTCCGCCCGCCCATCAGGCCCCATTTTTGTCTTGTAAACATCACCGTTATTCATTATCGTTCTTTTGATTTCTCCGGGATTTCCCAGATAGCGCTGGTCTTGCGGCTTATTGGGATTTGGTCTCCATTTTCCACCATAAGCGCTTCCGCCGCCTTTACCGATCATGTATGCGTCCATTGTATCACAAAACGTGTGATTTGCGCCACCAATTTTATAGCAGTCCAAATCTTCATGGGGCATTGCCTTCTGGTCATAGTCCATGTACCGCCAGGAGCTGCGTTCATAATCCACATACACGATGTCTCCCTGCATCTCCGGAAACGGGGTGTTGTAGCAAATGATTCTCTCTGGCTCTATACGCCGCAGCATCTCATTGTAACCAGCCATGAACCATTCCTTCTGATCCTTTCGATGATCATGCTCGGAAGCCATGTAGGTTGAAACTGCCACAACGCTGCCCTTTTCAATGCCGTCAAAGCAGAAATCAAAGGTGGATTCATCACCCCAATTGACGGTTGGGATCACCCGTATACCCTTGGATGCCCAGTAAGCACCGCACCAGCGGTTACGAAACACATTATACATCTGCATCACAGGTGCCATTTCCAAATACATGCTGAAATCGGGAGAAAGCACAGCCCGGTATCGGGACAGCTTTTCAATGTCAGCCTCGGGATTTTTCCATACCCGCTCAAAGCGGTAATCATACAGGAAAAAATGCACCATCCGGTCAAGATGATTCTGATCTTCCAGATTTGTTTTGTCAAAGCCGATCAGCAGAAGGTCGTAAAATCACCATCTTTCGGTTGGAATTTTGGTATTACCGGAATTTCCCATTTCCCTTTCCCTGGGAACTGGTTACGCAAGAGAGTTTGACTTGTACGGTAATTGTAGTTTTCCTCTGTCATAGAAACCTCCGAATGTTGTAGTAAGGAAAAAGTCCTTCTATCCATAGTTTCAAAACAGAGAAAAGTTGCACACCAACGTGCAGCTTCTGAAAAATGTTCACAAAAAGTTCAAAGGGGAGTCCTATAAGAACTCCCCTTTGGTACAGCGGAGCTAACCAAATCCGAACCATCATCCTGTTCAGTCAGAGCGGTTTCTATGTCATTGAGTGTGATGGTTTCCGCGCCATCCTTGTGATTGAAGGTGATGATTAGCTTGTCATCGTAGAGATAAATCCGGTTGATGAAGGTATCAATCAGCCGCTGGCGGTGGGACTGTTTACTCATATCCAATACCCGGAATTTGTGCAGGTAGAATAGGATTTGTTCCTCCGTCAACTTCGGCTTGGCAATCTTCTCGTTGGCAATTTTGATTTCCAGTTCTTCCTTCGCTGCTTCCAGCTCTTCCAACCGTCCTTTGGTGGACTTTGTGAAAACGCCCTGTTGGATGGCGTTCAGAAGATTGTCGATGCCCCTCTGGGTTTCCTTGAGCTGTTCTGACAAAAGCGGCAGATTGGTATTCTCCCGCTCCTGCATATCCAGCAGCATGGCGGCAATCGCTCGGATGGTTTCCTCGTCATTCACCAGCTTCATCGTCCGGCTGATGACCAGTTTCTCGATCCAGTCCTTTTTGACCGCTTTCTTTTTACAGTCCGTCCGCTTCTTCTTTACGGACACGCATTTGTAGTAGCGGTGGACATTACCGTTTCTCCCTCTCCCGCTTTCGCCGCACATATAGGCCCCACAGTGTCCGCAGAACAGCTTGGTGGTCAACAGGTAGTCATCCTCAGCCTTGTGTCGGGCTGGGGCTTTCTTGTTCTTCTCGATTTTCTCCTGCACCCGCTCAAACAGGTCCTCCGGAACAATGGCAGGGATGCCATGCGGGATTACCACATCCCGAAAACTGTATTCACCGATATAGCGACGATTCTTGAGTATTTTGGCGATGCTGTTGATGGTATGTTTGCCGCCCCGGTTGTTGGTCACATTATGCTCATTCAGATAATCTCGAATCTGGGACATAGTGGAGCCTTCATCGTACATCTTGAACGCATCCAGTACAAAGGTCGCTTTCACTGGGTCGATTTGAAAATATTGGTCACCGTCAATGATGTAACCCACAGTGGGATTGCCGCCGTTGAACTTACACTTCAAGGCATTCTCTGTCATACCACGATTGACCTTTTCCGCAAGGTCCGCAGAAAAGTATTCCGCATATCCTTCCAATACGGATTCCATTAGAATGCCTTCGGCGGTTTCGGAAATTGCCTCATTTGCGGATACAACACGGACACCATTTTTCTTCAGAATGGTTTTGTATTGGGCACTGTCATAGCGATTTCTGGCAAATCGGTCCAGCTTCCAGACCAGCACAACATCAAACAGCTTTTCCTTGCTGTCCTTGATCATCCTTTGAAATTCCGGGCGGTTATCCGTCTTGGCTGAGAAGGCACGGTCAATATAATGCCGCAAAACCGTCATACCATTTTTCTCGGCAAAGGCCGTACATTCCCGAATCTGCCCCTCAATGGATTCCTCTCGCTGGTTGTCGGAGGAATAACGGGCGTAAATCACAGCTTTCATTTGTCACCTTCTATCATCATACCTAGTAACATTTCTTTAAGCTTAGCATTTGCAGGTGATTTGGGGTCAAAACACATTTCGATAAATTCTTGCATTTGCGTACTGTGCAGGATTATTTTAGGCTGATAGCCATACAGCTTTCCTTGCGGATTGTCCGTTCTTCCAAAAATATAGTCGAGAGATACATCGAAGAAATCAGCATATTGCATGAGAACCCAATATGGCGGAAAAGACTGTGCGTTCTCATATCTAAAGATAGCTGACTGTTCAACGCCTTCAAACTGAGCGGCTAGTTTTGCCTGCGAAAGATGTACACTCTCGCGTAGTTCAGTCAACCTTTGTGCTACAATAATTGGTTTTCTTTCCATCTTAGCCTTGGCCCCCATCTTTCAGTTCTAATGTTCCCCTATAGACTTCAGGCGAATATTTTGACCGAATTTCATATCGGAGATTCTTAGGCTTTCGTGTAAAAAACAAATACGAAGGAAAAAACATTTTTGTGTTCTGCTTGAGATAAGGAATATTGAAGGAAAGAATGTCATCCTGCTCATTCCCTCTGATATCGTAGCAGAATACACGCTCAAGCATATCTTGGTATTCCCTTCGTTTTTCCGCTATTTCTTCACTTTTGCTCTTGAGTGGATTGGAGAATATCTGTGGGATATAATGACCAATAGGATAGCCGGAATAATCTTCAATATCTGCATGGTGATGGTCGCAAAACAAAGCCTTTGGAACTTTCAACTCGACAGCCTCTTCCAAGAAGAGCAATCCGGGGCTGGGAATACTATCAACATCAACATAGCAACCTGTTTCAACGAATAGTTTAACATCAATATCTTCGTCAAAAGTATTACCTTGGTTTTCAACTTCAAGAGATACGCAAAACATGGAATCAATACTTCTGAAAAATTCAACCGTTTGATTATACTTCCGAAGTTTACAAAGGAGATTCTCAAAAAGCTTGATTTTTTCCTTTTCCGACTCACTTCCATGATAGGATGTAGTTCTGTCTCCATGTGCAGAAAAAATTGGGGTTTTAATCTCTTTGTGGAGATTACCTAAAAAATAGAAATCGCAATTAAGTTTAATTTCACGCTTCTTGCAGAAGGAGTCAACCAACTGCTTCTGCGTTTCATCAATCTCAGCTTTCATATATTCAGGTGGCGTTGCTCCCCAAATACGATAAAACTGTTTAGTAGTTATTTCTTTGCTTTCAACAAGTTCAAGAAAATCATCCGTAGGCATTCTCTGCAGTTCTTCATCCGAAAACTTGGATTCAGGCTCTTCGTGCTGAATCTCGGAGGACGGAATGATCATAATGGCTGAAATCTCATCAATCAGTTTTTTGATACTGTCTTCTTTATCTTTGATCAGCTTGATTCTCTGATAGTTTGTATGAAACGGTGTAATCGTTACCCCCTCTCCTTTAGTGGATGAAATTACCAACTTAGGTGCAAGAGTTGATTGTGACTGCGTCATATTCGGAGCAACAAGCTTTATGAAATACAGAAAGAGAGCATTTTGAAAAACGGTTCGCAATTCTTCTCCGCTTTTTACAACCGTATATGCTCCTTTGTCCGTATATCTTTTTTTGAACTCTTGAACCTTTTTGTATTGTTCCACATCTATTCTGTTTGGGTCAACATTCCTCTCCACGAAATACAAAAATACTTGTTTACCCTGTGCAAGCATTTTTTCAATTTCCTCTTCGGTGCCGGAATCATAATTGTCAGTCGGTGTACCGAACCGGATTCCCAACAATGCCACACACAAATCGCAGTCATCAATGAACTGCTTGTTTAAAATGTTCTGCGGCTTATCTCCGAATTGGGAGAAGCTGTCAGTAGACCAGTGCTTCAGCTCAATCCTGATATTATTAACTTCGCCTATCGAGGCATTAAAGCTTTTCACGCAAGCTTCAATAGTACCTTTCAAATCAAGTACATCTCCAGGGCATGACAAGAGCATATCATAAACAGTTACACCAATATGAGGCATTGCATGATCTTCCTTTCGTACTTTCTTTCAATCACATAATATCACAAATATACATTTATTTCAATATATTTTCAGCATTGATTTTGATTTATTTATTAGGTCAAGGGATTGCCTTTGCTCGAAATACATAGTTCTGCTAATAACGGTTACACCCAATTTGTTACAATAGTAGCAAGCAATGCATTTGTATTACAAATGCGAAAAACCATCCATTCAGGTGTTTCCTGAAATAGACGTTTTTTGCTTGTTGAGGCCCCGCCCCAATCCCTGGTGAACGCAGTTTTTCAAACTGCGGCTACGCGATTCTGACGAATCGCTGAGGAATGCATTGGGAGCGATGAAAGGGAATGCGCGGTATCGTCCAGCTCAAAGTCAAAGTCAAATTCGGCCGCAAATCGTCCGAATATTTCTGCCAGCAGACTTTCCTCATCTATGGAGTATGTATCCTGGCTCTCAGGATCGACCGAAAATAAACCATCCAAGAATGATATTGCTTCCTCACAGGACATTGTTCCGGATGGTTTAATATCTTGAAAAGCAGAGGGGGGGAAGGAGTTCCGAATCATCCTTTTTCTCCGATGTATCGTGAAAGCGAATCATGCAAAAACTCCTTTCCTGCCCAGTTCCCAATTACAGGACAATATCCTGTGTGCCTACCTTTTTCAATTTGCCGTTCTCAAATACAACAGCAATGCCATGTTCCATATCGAACTTGTAGTTACACATAATTGCTGCGATGCGGTGTTTCCTGGTATGCGGCACAAAAATACTTTTTGGCATGACATACTTGAAGATATTCTCGATACTGGCATCTTTAAGCTGACCATCTCCGGCCTTTTGCACGTACTTCTTGACAGCAGCCAAAGAATCCGCAACTTCCTTCTCGTTATCCTCCAGCATAGCGAACGCTTCTCTCTGGCTTTCCAGAACTTCCTCACCAGCGTAGCACTCATATACTACAGAGAGATCAAACGCTCTGTCCCAAATTGTGATTTTACACTTACTCATCAAATCCACCTCCATCTACATTGCTAGCATCACGTATCTTACACTCGGAACAGCCGCCGTAATGTCTAAAATAGTCATGAATGTCTCTTGGCACCAAATCCATTGTGCGGGTATCGCAGCGTTCATGCCAGGAACATTCATTATTCCGCCGCCAATCACGGACATCTACTGCCGTCCAGTCTGACTTTCCATTTTTCTCAATGGAGTTCCATTGTTCAGCACACTTCTCATCTGCTTGTGAGAAATTACCTTGCTTCAGATTGCCGTCCTCGTCGTAGTAACCCCCACGATTTTCGGTCATATCATCAATTTCAACGGTAGCTTCAGCACACTCAGAGAAGTCAGGTTCGGCGTATCTGTACTCAACACCGTCCATATCCTTTTCAGACAGCTTATCTTGTGCAGCCTTTCCTTCTTCCGTTTCATCTGACGGAACGTATTTGGATTCGCCACGCTCACCTTCCCAATGACCACGAACACCATCAACAGGGATAATACGGCTTCTGGTTTCATAGGAATTGTAGTAGCCATCGGAGACTTCTGACTTTTCTTTGAAAAGGCTGTCCACGAAGGATTTTGCTTCTGAAACCGTCATATCTGTTTCAGGCTTGATTTCCTTGAAAGCAGATGCTTCCGGCTTGGGAATATCACTTACTTCTGGTTTTCTATGAAGCTCTGACATCAGAAAACACCTCCTTCTGCTTTGTACACTTCAGCAAAACGAATCAGAATATCGTTATATGCCGCATCACGGATCACCTGTTCATGCAGAATGAGCGCAAGAGCAAGATCAATCTGCTTCTTGGAATAATCCTTAATGGAAGGATTCAAACCATCGACCACAGAATGTACCCAATCCGTAATTTTATTACAGTTAGCAGCTTCCCTTATCGCTTCTTCAGCAGACAGAAAATTATATACCAGTTGCCGCAGGGCTTCGATAGCATTATCACCATCCGAGGACAGATATTCCATGAAGTCCTTTTTGATAGATGTGTCCAGCTTGGAACGAATGACCATTCGTTTCAGTCTGAGCATACCGCTTCGATTTCCCTTGCGAAGCAGTTCCTTGTTCATTATGCAGTCCAGCAGGGATTCTGAAACAATGCTGGCATCTACATCCAAATACTCGTCTTTTTCCCTTGGCGTGTAGGTATATCTGACTTGCTGGCCTTCGTACTTCTTTACCTTGCAGAGTACAGGCTGCACCCATTCATTTTGATATATTGCAGCCACACCGCAAGGCAGCTTTGCCAGCTCGGTGATCTGATCGTCATTCAGGTTCGCAGCTCGTCCAACCAATTCACGGTCAGTACGATCAGGCAAGCGCATAATGATCTTGGTATTAGTGTTTCGGATCACCGACATATCAAGCAGGCCGGGAGCTTGGTCTGCAATAACAAAGCCTTCGCCGTATGTTCTCATTTCAGCGATAGCGTTGGCCAGCATCTCAACGCTCTTGCCAAGAAGATTTGCACTCTCGGAAGCCTGCTCAATAGATGTACGCTTCAGCAAATTATGTGCTTCTTCCAAAACTGTGATATGCTTCAGCTTTTCGTTCATACCGGTGGCCATAGCCATGCGGTGTTCCTGGAGCTTCAGAACAAGCATACCCATAATCAATGACTTGGTTTCCAAAGATCCCACACGACTGAGATCGACAATTACATTCTTATCGAACAAATCAGTAGCTGCAATCTCATCACAGGTGAAGATCATTCCATTGATACCATTTGTCAAAGACTGAAGGCGGGTCAGCAAGGAACCCTTATAAGCACCCTTGTTATCGCTGTCATACTCGCTTGTATCGATGATCTCTTTGATATTCCGTGCCACATCTGCAAAGGATGGATATATATCCTCTCCGTATCTGTTTGTGGATCTAACAAGATTCCAGCCACAGTCTGCATAAGATTTCTCTACGGCATTTTTCAATACCGCAGGCATAGCAGCATACATAGGCCAGCACACGTTAAAAATCTCAATTAACCGATCCAGATGCTCCAGAACATGAATCTCCTTCGGGAAGCTGAATGGGTTAATTCGCAGCATCGGCGCAATCGCCGGATTGGTTCCGAACACAGCTACGTCCGGATCAGAACCAAATATATGTTTATACTCTCCCTTGGCAGGCTCAACTACCATAAACTGAACGTCCTGCTCCATAGCTTCATTAAGTAACTGGTACACCGTGTTACTCTTACCGGAGCCGGTGCTACCAGTAATAAAGGTGTGAGATGCCAAGGATTCTTTGGAAAGGTAAACCTTCGCATTTTCCTCATGGTTCATGTGGAATACGCATCCGAGTTCAATCTGTGCCTGCTGTTCAGGTGCTAAATCATAGGAAACAACATTGCGTCCAAACTCAGCACACTCAATAACCGGCAGGCCGGAAATGGACTTTTTCGGGAAGTTCAGGGAGTATGCTAACTCCTTGCCAGAAAGATTAGTTGTCGCCGTTACGATAGGCGGATATACATTGAAGTCCGGGTTTTCCGCAGTAATGTTCGGACTCAATCCAAACAAAGGATGGCGCAGCTCCCGCAGATAATTACAAATTTCCTTTGCGTCGCCGCTGGATTCGCCCATATCTCCACGCCACAGATTGATTGCAGCTTGGGACATATAGGATTCATCGCCCTGGGTAAGCGCCAGATAAGAGTGTGCGACATTGTTGGCGACATTCTGATCTTCGCTCATTACATAGGCAGCAAAGTCCCACATACCAAGTGCGGTACTCAGTTCTAAGCGCTTCATCTGTGCTTCCAGTATTTCTAGGGCGTGTTTGATGTTATAATTAGTAAAGCTCTGATTGATACCCTCGCTCTTGCCGATAGTTGCCGTGACATTGGATGTTCTTGCAAAACTTGCGCCAAAGTTAGCACCGAAATTCACGCTTTTGAACGCACCGGCAGTTCTGGATACAGAGTTCGTAACGGCTTGTCCGAGTGTCTTTGCAACAGCTCTTCCCACAGTAGAAGTTACCGCTGTCCCCGCCGCCTTTGCGATGGCCTGTCCGGTAGATTTGGCGATAGCCTGCCCCGTAGACTGTGCAATGCTTTCAGAAACGCTCTTAGTTACTCCTTCGCTAACTGCATCAGACACATTTGTTCCTGTGCCAGTTGCGGAACTTGAGTCCCATGTGTGGTTATAGTTTGCCGTTGCCTGAACAGCAAAATTCGCACCAGCTGATCCACCAGTGGAATCGGAACTGCCGCTTGTATCTGTCTGGGTTGTACTGGAACCATCGGTATGGGTTGTACCGGAAGATTCTGCATTTCCGGTTGTGTTCGTTACCGAGCTACCCGTGGAATCGGTCACGCTCTGTCCCGTGGAATCAGTTACAGTTTCGCCAGTCGATTCAGTCGTTCCCTCACTGGTCGAATCAGTTACGGTATCGCTGCTGGAATCAGTAGTACCGCTTGAATTGGACACAGCATTGTTCTGACCATTCTGAATACCTGCGCTTGCACCGATGTTCACTCCGACAGTTGCGGAGGAACCAGTAGAGTTCTGCTCATTGTAGGTAAAGGTCGTAGACCAGGACGCATACGGAGCCAGACCGGAATACATTTCCGCCAAACTTAATTTTCTGTATTCGATGTCCCGAATCGGAGTGGCAAGGAGAACGATAATGTACTCCTTGCTGCGCTTATCGGGAACAATCCCGTCCAAGAGTTTTTCAATCGTTTGGCTGACAAACTTCTCGGATTTTTCCGTAGGTACATTGGATGCAATAGCGACGGAATACGGAATATCATTCTTCATGCAAGGAAGCACGCCGCTTCCAATTTCCTTTGCCCATTCAGAGCCTGGGAAATTACCCTTGATAGCATCTCCCAACCGGATTCTGAAATTCTCGGATGCAACATTATTGTTAGCGTTCTTCGTGTTAGTAACAGCCAAGAATACATTTGTTGCTTCGCAAGTCCTATGGAATACCAAGGAGATGTTGCAATCTTCATTGGAAAGAACCTCGTAAACATTGACGAGCTTTTCCAAGCTGTTCTCGCTCTTATCTACAACCCATTTGGTGATATTGAAGAAACGGATATTACGGGCAGTATCAAAATCCGTGCCATATTGGACTTTTCTTTCAATCGGAACATAGAGTTCCTTTAGCTGGGCGAGATATGCTTTGTAGATCTCAACACTACTGGCAGCAAGCAGTCGCTTAGTCAGTTCTTCCGCTGTGCTGTCATTGGGATTAGGCATCTGAGAAAGATACTCGTCCCGCTGGCTTTGCACTTTTTGAAGCTGTTCGGGGCTAAGAGAAGATAGCTTTGAAACCCCGTCAGCGGCTTTACCTCCGGCTTTTGCAATTAAACCTTTGATACCCATGTTTGACCTCCAATCTAAAAGAATTTTTGGAAAGGACTTAGGCTTCTTTCCAATCCATCATTCTTCTAATTTGCTCGGTGTAATAGTTGAGCTTAATCATGCGAGATTCAAGATCAGCGATTCGTGCTGTTTCTTCACGAATAATCTCCGCCTGCTCATGGAGCTGGGGACTAAATTCGACAATGTTTTCAATAATCGTTGCCATCAGACTACGCATCCAAGCATCGAAACTGTTAGCGTGGCTGGTCTCAAAAGATGCGTAGATCTCAAGAACCTGCTGCTCCATCTCGCTGTTATACTTGCGAGTCAGTTTGTCGATATTCAGACGGTTAGCATCGCCAAAGAATCTGTGCAGGAACGCTGTTTTATCAAAGATAGCTTCAGCCCTTGTATCGAAAGCAAGTTCTTGATATTCCAGAATGATGCCAGACAGTTCAGTACGCTTCTCGTCGGTCAGTGCGCTGGAGTTAGTCACGATCTGTGATAGCAGCAGCTTGAGCTGTTCAGTCTTAGCCGCCCAATATGCTCTGGACTGAACTTCAAGGAGCTGCTGCGCTTCCCCAATTCTGGCTGTGAACATATCACGAACCGTGGAGATAAGCGCATCGGAAGATGCCTGCTCTGCATCCTTCTTGGTTTCGCTCAGCTCCCCGATATTGTCAACAATATCTTTCACACCATCGGAGAAGTCCGTACCGATCTTTCTAAGGGCAGAGAGGTTGTGTTCTCTGAAAGCTGCGCCGAAATTCTTTCCGAGATTATCCATAAAGGACTTCGCAGATTCACGCACATCCTCACGCCGTCCCTCGACATCCTTTTCCTCGGCCTTTGCCTGACGGTAAGCTGATTCCATCTCTGTCAGTTCTGCGGAGGTATATGTTGTAGTCGCCTGCGTGACATACTCACTCATAGTTACGGCATAATCCTGCTGATACTCAGCTTCGGATTCCTCACTCTGAGCTTCCAAGCGTTCAATAAGTGCTTTCTTTTCCTTTTCCAGATTAGCGTGGATACGATCCTTGTAGGCTTCCTTTTTACGCTTGGCTTCTGTGATTTCATCAGAAGTAATCTGGATCACTTTGCTCAGGAACAGTCTGGACTGCTGGCACTTATTGTAGTGGGAATAGACACTCGCAAAAGTTTCGATTGCCTGCTCGACACTATACAAACCGCTGTTTGCATACAGCAAATTTTTGTGTCGCTCCGAAAGGGCGTCGTATTTCCGTTTGATCTGTTCGGGCAAAATATTGTAGCGATACAGCTGCTTATAGAATCTGGACTTAGGATCAATGTACTTGTTTCTCTGATCCTCGAAAATCTCCGCATTGTGATCTCCGATGAAGTTCTCATCATTTTTGGAGCCAAGTCCCATAATGGAAGAAACGAAATAGATACCACCGGAGTAGAGCTTTCGAGGAATAGCCAAGCTCAGAATACGATCACGATCATCTTCTGTCAGGCCGGCCTTTTTGAGCGATGCAGCATCTGCCTTGTTCACGATTATCATGGTGAATCTGTTGTCCAGCTCTGCCATATTGTTAATGTCCTGATAGAGCTTATCGTTGTCAGTACTATCCAACGAATCATACTCAGACACAAAGATTGGCAGGCCGTTTGACAAATCCTCCATTGCCTTTTTCAAGACTTCGTAGTGCTTCACATTGGAAGCAGAGTTGGAACCGGGCGTATCAAAGATCACGAAGTTATTCCACATCTTTCCCCAAAGCCCATCGTCATCAAACGGAGCTTCAATCTCGATCAGATCAGAAATAGATTCGTTCTTCTCTCGATTGGCAAAACCATTGATTACATCCAATACCTTATTCAGCTTGGATGGAATAGATTCACCAGCAATCTCATCCAGCAATTTCTTCAACTTCACAACCAGAGGGTTATCCTCCGGATCAGTTAGAAACTTATAGGAATCGGCGCTGAAGCGGATGCGGACGCTCTTGTATCCATACTCAAACTTAATCGTTGCTCTGTCCGGATGCTTCGACTGTGAAATCTTGTAGATTTTGGCAGTTGTAGGTTCGTCACTGCTCGGCAGCAATTCGTATCCGATAAGAGCATTGATAAATGTGGACTTGCCGGAGCTATAGTTACCGATAACGCAGATCGGGATAATATCGTTCGATGCGTCAGAGAACTTCTCCAACTCACGCTTGATCTTTGCCTTGTCCGATACGCTCTCAGCAACCAGCGGGCTTAATTCTTTGAACACATCGATTACATCCGGCAGAATATCTCTTGCGTTCTCCAGATACCGTCCGGACTTATACAAGTTAATTCTGTCGGGGTAGTCATCCTGACTGCAAATGGAATCCAGCTCCAAGTATTCGTCATCGGTTCCCTCAAAAACAATCTCAATTTTCTCAGAGCCAGCGCTGTACTCGTGGATGATTACATCCACAATTTGCTTTGCCTTAAATGGGAAGAAACCAACGCACAATTCCTCACGCAGAAGCTGGCTATCTGCGTTTTTCTCCCGGTCAATATCAACCCATTGTGCCGTTGCTTCGTCAAAACTTTGAAATACCGTTACCTTTTGGTACGGATTGCTAATTATCTTTATCTTTACCATAATTTAGTGTCTCCCCGTGGTGTACTGGATGGAACAGTTGTTGTGACGTTTTGCGATCAAATAATATAGATCAAGAGCATTATTTCACGCCGTTAACTTAGTTTCCAACCAATTCACTAACTATAGTTGTGTATTCGTCGATCAAATTAGCCGGCGATAGTATCCGCATTTGTTTTCCAAACTGGAACAACCAACCCCAAAAGGTCGGGCTAATTTGAACTTTTACTGTTGCGACACATCCGTGCTCATGAGTGCGTATCATTTTTGTGTCCTCGCCAAACTTGTCATATACAGCACCGATCAGCTTGTCATCAAATTCAATAACAAGATCAACGGATTGTCCACCATACATCTTGAAAACCCGCTCTGTGTATCCGGCTACTTTGTTTCGCAATGTCAACGCCTTTTGTGATACCGGTTCATCTATGATTTCGACGCTATCCATACGGTCAATTCTGTAATTTGCCGTACTATCGTGCTTTGCACTATACACCACGACATAATAGTTATCCTCATGGAAAACCAGTGCTACTGGCTCTACGACATAACGATGTCCATTTCGACGATAGACTTTTTCCCCATGCTCATCCAAATCAAAATAGCGGAACAGCACCTTGTTTTTCTGCCGGATTGCATCCTCTAAATAGCCAACACTGTAATAAATGGTCTCGTTGCTATGCTTGTGTGTATTGAAATGAACCAGGCTGCCTTTGAGTATGTCCGCTTGGTGACTACCCCCCAGAGCAGATATTTTGTCAATCAATTCTGAACTCTTTTTTTCAGTAATGAAATTCGCCGCCTGTACCGCATCAATCAGTATTTTTAATTCTGGAACAGAGAAACTCCGATCTGCAATATAATATCCCTTTTCTTTGCCAACTCTGCACCACATGACTTCAAAGCCTTCTTCGTTTAAAAGAGAAATATCTTTGGCTAATGTTCGCCTTTCACAAGAAATTCCCATGGTGCTCAGACGATTACATATTTCATTGGTTGAAAGCGGGTGGAGTTCATCCGTCTCTTGCTGTAATAGTTCCATCAGCTTTAATAGCTTGATTTTTTGTCGATTTTCTTTCATCACCGCATTCCTCCGTACATATTTGCACAAAAATATTATAGCATAAATCACGATTTTTTCAACAAGTTGCTGTCACTTAATAGTGACACAGAGCCAATACGGCGCAATTTATTCGCAACAATCAAGTCCTAAACAAGATCGCTATACAAAATGATTGATATATTTTGAGAAATGACGCTATTTGTAGAAATGCCCTTGACAAATCTCGTCTTACCGCTCTATGCTATTGACATCCGCTTCCGATATGCTATAATACGACCAAGCTAAAAATGCAGACGCCGATCAAGCCGCAGCTTGACAAGCGCCTGCATTTTCCATTTTCAGAAGGGAGCCTTGCCGCAAGTACAGATCATCCACCCACGCACAACTGCACCTTAAAAATTTCATATTGAACCGGAGGGAACAACCAGCTTGGGTCGTAGAAAGAAGCTCATCAACAATCCCGGTATTCCGCAGCATGAGATTGAGCACATTGCCCGGTGCATCCTCCCTGATATTCTCGCCTACTATGAAAGCGCAGAAGGCCAGAGAGAGTTCCGGGAATGGCAGGCTCAGCGCAAAGTGGAACAGACGGAAGGAAAGGAAGGGAAAAGGTAAGCAAGTAACCGAACAGGGTGCCGTCAGTTTGGCGGCACCTTTTCTCGTGTGACAGGCACCTCCACTCACGCATTTAGGGGGTAAAAGAGCGGCTGATTGCAATGATTTTTGGTTGCCTTTTCGGCTTAGGGAATACAATGACCTTCAGATGCTCAAAAACGACCTTCTAAATGCGTGAATTTCCAAAATCCGACCTGGTTTCAATTGCACACCAGCCGTCTAAATCTGCTTCTTTTTCCTCGGCTCTCTCGGCTTGGATTCCGGTCTCTTGACAACACCGTTTTGGCAATGTGCTTCCTCAAATTCACCCAAGAAAACAAATAACCCGAACCCATCTCCTACTGAGAACAGGTTCGGATTATTCTTCTTTGGTACGCCAGAAGGGACTCGAACCCCCAACCCTCGGAACCGGAATCCGATGCTCTATCCATTGAGCCACTGGCGCATTTCATCGATAGCCTGTGTATTATACCAACCTTTTTCATTTTTGTAAAGGGGTGCGCGGAAAAATATTTTTTGGTTTTCCGACCTTGTTCGGCGAAAACGGTTGTTTTTTCGGAATATATGTGGTATAATTCTGAAAAATGTTGACCCCCGCGGCAGAAAAGGGAGGATTTTATTATGGCTGCACCTCAGAATTTCCGTTCCGCGTTCAATGGCTTCAACCGGCAGGACGTGGTTCATTATCTGGAATACATCAACACAAAGCATCAGGATCAGATCAATTCGCTGACCGCCGAGACGGAGGACCTGCACCGGCAACTGGAAGAGCTTCAGGCGCAGGCTGCGCAAATCGCGGAACTGGAAGCCCGGCTTGCCGCCATGACCGAGGAACGGGACGCTCTGCGCGCCCAGATCGAGCAGATGCAGGCCGCTGAGGCCGTGCAGGAACCCCAGCCGGAGACGGACGGCGGCAGTCAGGTCGCCGGGGAGGAACTGGATTCCTACCGCCGCGCCCAGCAGGTGGAGCGCAGCGCCCGGGAGCGGGCAGAGCTGGTTTACCATCAGGCAAACGGCGTGCTGAACGAAGCCATTGCCAAGGTGGACACTGCCACTGCTGAGATCACCGCCAAAACCGACGAGGCCATGTCCCGGCTGACCCAGCTGCAAATGGCGGTCAGCACCAGCAAGCAGGCGTTACAGGATGCCGCTTCCCTGATGAACACTATCCGTCCGAATTATTGATTTTCCGGAAGCGCATACCGCGGGGTGTGCGCTTCTTTTTGTGCAAGGAGGTTTTCCATGCTGCTTTTCAAACCGGACTACTATGACTGCTTCCGCTGCGCCGCCGGGGAATGCCCGGACAGCTGCTGCAAGGAGTGGGAGGTGGAGATAGACGACGCTTCCACCCGGTTCTACCGCACCCTGCCCGGAACGCTGGGCGACCGTCTCCGGGAGGT
>ERZ894180.805-NODE-805-length-22761-cov-26.229675_pt1 | contig 22761 bp, 18 predicted proteins | sample MGYA00380278_ERZ894180 | MGnify/ENA primary metagenome ERZ894180 (study PRJEB32331, sample SAMN06328450) | human gut metagenome | biome: human gut microbiome; feature: stool | host: Homo sapiens | collected 2013-02-24 ...
CGCCCATTCTTATCATAGAAGATCATATTTACAGACTTTTCTTCATAGTCTCATAAAAATAATTGTCACCACTAAATTAATATCCGAATTGGCAAAATAATCATTGATAAAAGATGCCATTACCGCCACTACAATTAATATTATGAAATCAATTCGCTTTCCTATCCGTCTCCTCGGTTTGAAAAAGCACAAAGCAAACAAATACATTACTAAAAAATCGATTGTACTCCATACATATTCCATCATCTATTCTCTTCCCCCTTTGCTCATCAGAATAAATTTTTGATATGCTTTGTTGAACTCCTGCTTATAAGTCCTTGTAATCGGCACTTTCAATCCCGAACGAAGGGGAACTGATTCACGCTCCACTTCCCTTAATTTTTCCAAATTAACAAGATATGAATTATGTACTCTCACAAACATAGATCCTTTTATATCTTCTTCAATCTGACTCAAACTTCCGTAAAACTCATAATCTCTTTTTTCTGTATGTACGATGATTTTTCTTCTGCGGCTTTCGATGCACTCAACCTCATCATAATAAAAAATCATATCTTTCAATTTGTTTGTAAAGCGGATATAATTTCTTTTTTCCCGGATGATCCGCAGAGCGCGCATAATCACATTGTGCGCAGTATCAGAATCGATCGGTTTCACCAGATACTGAAACGCCTGCACGTCGAATGCTTTCTGCATCATCTCACTATGATTTGTCATAAAAATGATCACTGCATTTCTATCCTCTGTTCGGATATGTTCTGCCAATTCCAGTCCGCTCAGCTTCTTCATCTCAACGTCAAGAATATACAGTGCATATGGCATATTTCCTTTCTCAAGCAATTCTTCGGCAGACACGAAGCATTCACATTTTCCTGCCATCCCTGTTATTTCTAAACACTTCTCTACATTTTTTTCAATCGAATTTTGTATAAATTCTTCATCTTCACATATCGCTATTCTCATTTGACCTTACGCTTTCTTCTCTTCCTTTATTATTTTCTTTCACGTTTTTGTCTCAGACTTCTGAAATCTAAGCACAATCCCTGTCCTGAAATACACCACATCAAATAAGAGTCTCTAATATTTCCAGTGATTTAAAATGCTTTCCGACATATATATCCGTCATCCTGCTCATCACATTTCCAAGTTCTGTCAATACTTTTTCTGTCACATTAAACGTATATAATTTCTCAATCGTACTTGTTTCTATATATTGCATACTATACAAAGTCGAAGGATCCAGACTCATCCCGTCCCGCACGTCTTTCATACATTCGCTGCACACAAGTCCGCCTTTCACCGCGCTGAACACGGCATGTCTTTCTTTATTTCCGCAAGTCATACACTGAAATACCTGCGGCGCCTGTCCGTTGATCGTCAACGCTTTCAATTCAAATATGTAACGGATAAGCATGTTTGGAATATGCGGATTTGTCAGCGCCCGAAGCGTCTGATAAAGAAGTTTTAACATTTCCCGCTCATCATTGAATTCTTTCGTATAGTAATCTGTAAATTCCAGAAAATAAAAACCGTAATATGCTCCGATAATGTCGCCTCTCAGCTCGGCAAAATAATTAGAAATACTTGCCGACTGTATCGTGTAAGACGTCCTCCCCTCATACATCGTAAACGTTCCGAAAGAAAACGGGTTGAGCGCACCGACAAGCGGACTGTTCGGGCGTCTTGCCCCCCGTGCAAACGCCGAGATCTTTCCCTGTTCTTTTGTAAGTATTACAACACGCCGGTCATACTCGCCGACCGGCATCGTAGAGAGTACTATCCCTGTCAGTATAATCTGATTCACGCCGTTCCTTTCTGCCGGAGCTTCCATCTGCTTTCCGGCTGTTTTTATAATTCAAATAATCATCAATCTTTCCTGATGTCATAAATAATTCCCAGTATTCTTCTTTCATCTGTTCCACCTCTTCTTCCGTGATCTTTAAGAATAGTTTCCCCGACAGAAAAGAAGGTCATACTGTATAAAAAATACCATTTTTATTATAGAAAATTTTTCGATGCGATCACCGCTGCGTTGATATTACTCGTCCTCTCTGTATCCGAAATTTTTCATAAGATAATCGCTGTCGCGCCAGTTTTTCTGTACTTTTACCCACAGTTTCAAATTCACTTTACATCCGAGCAGTCTCTCGATCTCGTAACGCGCGGTACTTCCAATCTTTTTCAGCATACTTCCCTGTTTTCCGATAATAATTCCTTTGTGGGAATCTCTTTCACATATGATCGTCGCGTCGATATGCATTACTCTTCGTTCTGCCTTCATCCGATCGATCGCCACCGCTATTCCGTGAGGAATTTCTTCATTCAGACAGTGAAGCGCTTTTTCCCTGATCAGTTCTGCCACGATCTGACGCTCCGGCTGATCTGTGACAGTATCTTCATCGTAAAACTGCGGTCCGTACGGAAGATATTTTAAAATCACTTTTATAAGCTCATCTGTATTATCTCCGGATCTTGCCGATACAGGCACGATCTCTGCAAAATCATATTCTTTTCTGTATGCGTCGATAAATGTCAGTATCTCTTCTTTTTTCACCATATCGATCTTATTAATAACGAGAACAACCGGAGTTTTCACTTTCTTAAGCTGTTCGATAATATGACGGTCTCCCGCCCCGATAAAAGCAGACGGCTCGACAAGCCAAAGCACAACGTCAACTTCGTTCAAAGAACGCTCTGCAATATTTACCATATATTCTCCAAGCTTATTTTTTGCTTTGTGGATACCCGGAGTATCCACAAAAACAATCTGGCCTTCCTCTGTCGTTAAAACCGTCTGGATACGATTTCTCGTCGTCTGCGGTTTATTCGATGTAATCGCGATCTTTTGTCCGATCAAATGATTCATTAATGTTGACTTTCCTACGTTCGGTCTTCCGATCAAAGTTACAAACCCTGATTTAAAATCTTCTCTCATATCAATATCCTTTCCCGCGCTTACTCTTTCTCATCCTGTCTTTTTATTCTCACTGCAAGCCTTCTGCGCTTCTCTTTATCTTCCTTATTGTTTTTAATCTTATCTTCTTCGTTTTCCTTGTATTTCCTTTATCCGGTCATCCGACCGCTTCATCATTCTCTTTTTCGCTGTTCTGTCATACTTCTTAGCTTAATGTTCTGATCTCCATGAACATCTCTTTTTGTTCTTCGATCTTTTCCTCGCTTCCGATCACGCAGATTTGATCTGCGTCAAGCACCGCTTTTAATATTTTTGCAAGCGCGCGGATATCTTTTTGATCAGCCGAAAGAATCTGCTCTCTTTCCCGGCGGATCATTCCCTCTGTCACGCGGCTCATATACAAATTCATAGAACGGCTTCCTTTTGCGGCAGGATTCATCGGGCGGTCGATATTACTGATCGTTCCGATAATAAATTTATTCATATCTCTGTCGTCTACATTAAAGTTTTCAAGATAATCTACAACGCCTTCGTAAATCTCCATCGTTTTCTCAAGATTCGGATCGCGGTACGAGATCAGATAACCTTCTCCGATCCGGTTAAAATTACTCATACATCCATAAGCTCCGCCTTTCACACGGACATTCTGCCACAAATAATCGTAGCTTAAAATCACTTTCAAGATCTGAAGCGCTCCTGTATATTCTTCTCCGCCGTCAATGAAATTGCCGACTCTTGCAACGTACTGTACTTTTGAAGATGTTTTAAATCCTTCGTTTCTTTTTTTACAATGAATGATGCATCTGTTTTCTTTCGCTTCTGTTTGTACCACATCTGCGTCGTTTAGCTGTTTTGATACAGCCGCAAATGCATTTTCCATATAGGCAAGTCCTTCTTTTGCCGAAGTATAGCTGACCATCATATTATCTGCGCAAAAGATCTGTTTTGAAATTGCTTTTAACCGACAGATCAATTCTTCTTTATGGTCGTCAAAGTTTTCTTCGATTTCTTTTACTACTTCGTAAAATTCGATTCCGTCTGTATCGTCTTTAAATTTTGCAAGAGGCGATGTATATGACAACGCACGCAAAGCGGCAGTTGTATGTCCCGATGACAAGAACGACATACTAAGGCGTGATTTGAGCATCGCAAGAATCTCTTTTAAGCGTTTCTCATCGTCAAGCTTAGAACAAGTCAGTATTTCCCGCATCATAGAGAAAAGAACGTCCATCTTCGGATACAGTGATTTTCCTTTCATTTCAAATGTCGCTTTGAATTCCTTTTCCTTTACTTTCTGCGCATCTGCATATAATTCAAGCGACGTTCCGATTCCGCCTGTATGGATATTGATCTCATTAAACAACTCTCCATACTCGTAATTCTCTGTATCGATAATGCCGAGGACACTTTGCAAAATGCCGACATACGGAAGATCTTCTTCCTTGACCGCAGAAAGATCGAACAGAAGCGTTACATACCCGATTCCGTTTGTCTCAACATTATGATAGATCGTTTTCACTGAGTCGATCTCCATCTCTGTATTATAGACAGGCGCGATTTCCGGGGAAATATCTTCTCTTCTAAGCACCGGAATCTTCGCCAGATCTTCCGGCGCAGATTCTTCTTCCTGATACGCTTCCAGATCTTTTGTATCCTGCACAAGTTTCTCAATCTCTTCTTCGGACAGACTTTCTTTATACGCCTGCAGTTTCTCTGCAAGCTCCCGATCCATTCTCGCAGTCCTTCCCTTCTCCGGTCGGATGATTACGATCGCCCCGTGCGGATTCTCCAAAAGATAATCTCGGATCAACTGCTCAAAATAACCTGTTTCGATCTGACTTTTCAAAAACTCAAATGTCGGAATCGCCTCCATATGGATAAACGGTTTTTCTTCATCATAAAGCCAGCTATCGAACAACTGAAGTCCGTACATCAATCCTCTCGGATAACTTCCGAAGTCCGCCTCTCTGAAACGGAACTCATAATAATTCAGTCCAGCCTGCAATGCTTTTTTATCAATTCCGCCTTCTGCAATATTTCGCAGCGTATTTTCAATCACTTCCACAAACGCTTCCTTCTGCTCCATATTTGCATTTTTAGAAATAACAGAAAAAATCGGCTGATAAACTCCATTATCATATGATCCCATAATATCTTTTCCGATTCCCGCATCAAGAAGCGCTTTTTTCAGCGGCGCTCCCGGAGCAGACAAAAGCGCATAATCTAAAATCTGAAATGCAAGATAGAGCTTTTCATCTAAGGAAGTTCCGATCACTTTATTATAAGAAAGATAAGTGTTATCCGCTTCGCTTTCATCGCTTGCTATAGAATATTCCTGAACAATCTCCTGCATTTGTGAAAACGGCTTCTGATACTTAATCTCCGAATCAACCTCAATCTCATCAAAATCAGACAAATACTTTTCATCAAGCCAGTTCAGTTTTTCTTCCATATCCATATCGCCATACAGATAAATATAGCTGTTTGACGGATGATAATATTTCCTGTGGAAATCAAGAAACTGTTCATACGTCAGATCAGGGATCACTTCCGGATCGCCGCCGGATTCATTTGCATACGATGTATCCGGAAACAGAGAATTCAAAATCACCCGGTCAAGCACCCCTTCAGGTGAAGAAAACGCACCTTTCATCTCATTGTATACAACTCCCGACAACTTCAATTCCTCATCCGGTGCATCCAGTTTATAACTCCATCCTTCCTGACGAAACGTTTTATCCTGCTCGTAAATATTCGGATAAAATACCGCGTCCATGTAGACATGCATAAGATTCTGAAAGTCTTTATCATTGCAGCTTGCTACAGGATAAACTGTCTTGTCAGGATAAGTCATCGCATTTAAAAATGTATTAAGCGATCCTTTTACAAGCTCTACAAAAGGATCTTTTACCGGAAACTCTCTTGATCCGCACAATACAGAATGCTCCATAATATGAGGTACTCCTGTACTGTCTGACGGCGGTGTACGAAAACCGATGGCAAACACTTTATTTTCATCATCATTTTCCATAAGAAGAACTCTTGCTCCGCTCTTCTTATGACGCAGAAGCGTTCCTTTTGAACTCAGATCAGATAAATCTCTGCTTTGTACAATTTCATAAGACTTTAAATCACATATACTCATTTTTTTCTCTCCTTCATATCTCTTTTTCTTTTATGCAGGCGGACATCTGTATGAGATGAGCGCCCGGTTATAAGTGAAACAGTAGCGTTAGCCACAATAAACAAAACCTTTGCTAAAATGCATTTCTCCATCCTCTGTTATAAACATCGCTTCTGTATCCGGTGTCTGTTCGATCAGTTCTAATCCTTTTTCTAATCCTAGCGCAAAACATGCCGTACTTAATCCGTCACCGTCCGCCGACTCTTCAGATAAAACAGTTACGGACACGAGTCCGTTTTCATACGGATATCCGGTTGCCGGATCTAATATATGGTGATACAGTTTCCCGTCTTTTTCAAAATATCTTTCATATATGCCTGAGGAAACAACAGACGTACCTGCAATTTCTACGGCTGACACTGTTTCGCTCCGATCGGCAAACGGCTTCTGGATTCCGATTTTAAACGGCTTCCCATCCGGTTTTTCTCCGACACATAACACATTTCCTCCAAGATCGATAACTGCGCTTTTCACACCTTCCGATACAAGATATTCTTTCACTTTATCTGCAATATATCCTTTTGCGACAGCTCCAAGCTCAATTCCCATTCCCTCTTTTTTAAAACGTAGTTTATTTCCTTTAAGCTCCACATCTTCATAGCCTACACATGCCTGCTTTTCCGCGATTGTCTCTGCATCCGGCACGATCTTTTCCCCTGAAGTAAAATCCCATAAAGAAGAAACAGGTTCGATCGTAATATCAAACGCTCCACCGGAAAGTTCACTATAATACAACCCCTTTTCGATCAACGCCGCGCACTCTTCGGATAAAAGATAATATCCGTCTTCCATCGGAAGCGTTCCGTGATTCAACGCATAAATCTCACTTTCAGGAAGCGTACGGCTGAATATCTTTTCATATTTGTCACAAAGCTTTAACGCTTTATCTATAATCTCTTCCGCATCCTTTTCTTCTCTATGTATTCCCTTTTCATTTCTTTTATCTTTGTCATCCGGCTTTTTCTCTTTTTCTTCTAAATCATAAATTGTAACAGTCACAACAGTATTCAATTTAAAATCACTTTTGCTGACGGGTTCGGCAGATTCTTTGTTCCTCACAAAAAATACGATTACAAAAAACAATACGCAAATAAAAACGACTCCGAATAGAATTCCTCTCTTTTTCTTCAATTATTTATCCTCCCGCCCGTTTTTATTTTCCATTTGTTGTTTTTCCTGCTTTTCCTGCAGTTCTTCCAGTTCTTCCATATCAAGCTCGATTTCAGGAAGAAGCTCAAAATAAAAATCCGTATATTTTTCACTTAAGGCGGCAATGCATCTCGTCTGCAGCATCTTAAACTTCCTTACGGAAAGCTCATCCTTGTTCAATTTAATATACGCGCTGATCCATAATTTTCTTCCCGTTCTGACAATGTCATAATAAATATCCACACAATTACTTTCCTGTATGATCGGTTCCACCGTCTGCTTGATCTCTGATACTGTTTCCTCCTCGGGAGAGATCAACAACAGATCCCTGATTCCGGTAAACACCGTTTTAACCGGGATCGGAAGCATGATCATAGACAGCACGATCGTGATAAACGGGTCCAAATACGGAGTTAATTGACCTACTCCTTTAAACGGAAGGAAAACCGGAAGGAAAAATACGGCTGTCATTCCGAGGGAAAGCATACTATCCATCTTCCACCCCTGCATCTCTACTGTAATAAGAGGGGAATTCATCGCTTTGTTTTTCCTCTTCAGATAAAATGTCACTATTATGCCAAGAACACAAGCAAACAGCTCAAACCACGCTACAACTCCAAAATCAACTGTCCGCCCGCCGTGAAATAATATATTGATACTGTTCGTGATCAAACCGACTGTAACAGTGATCATTGTTATTCCTTTTACAACGATAAACACAGTCTCCATCTGCATATGCCCAAACGGATATTTCTCGTTACTCGGCTTATATAAAAGCGGTATTAAAAAGATAGACGGAAGAAGCATAACGAATTCGATTCCGTCATATACACCATCCAGCAAAACAGCCTGTGAACCTGTCACTATCGCCATTACAAGCTCCACTACGACAAACATCAAGTTCGCATACAGCGAAACAGACATTGCCTTTTTCTCTCTTTTTGAACTTTTTTTACCGATTCTCACAAAATCACCTTTATCTTTTTCTTTAGTCTATATCCATACTATATTACATCATATTCTCTCTTCTGTATATCCGGGATTTTATATTTCTTAGCGGAAAGCAAAAAAGACCATGCAGACGCTTCTCCATGATCCTTTTCCCAAATCCTATTCCTGATCTTTTTCTGACCCTGCTGCCTTGTAAAAATTGATTTACTCTACAACCACTGCCGTTCCGCTCACTGTCACCATCAGCATATTTCCGTCAGCCCCGAGAACTTCATAATCAACGTCAACTCCCACAACAGCATTCGCTCCTGCCGATGCCGCCCGCTGAGCCATCTCGTTAAGCGCATTCTGTCTTGCCGTCACAAGTTCTTCCTCGTATCCGCCTGATCTTCCGCCAAAAAAATTCGTGAAAGACGCCGCCAGATCTCTGACAAAATCCACACCTGAGACAACCTCGCCAAAAACAATTCCTCTGTAATCTACAATTCTTCTTCCCTCAATAGAAGGTGTTGTCGTAATAATCATACTTTTCCCCTTTCTTTTTTGTTTTTTCAATTAATAAGCAAATTATTACATATTTTCCATATGAAATCCATATGAATTTTTTCAACTTATTAAAGCGGATTTTTTCATTCTCTATCGGCTCTTCTGAATTCATGATTATATAGAAACCGTAAGCTGTTCAACATCTGCGCCGTTTTTCCATTTTCTATAGCAGATTTCTGTACACTTCCTGTATTCTTCAAAGAGATTCATTGCTGTTTGTTCATCCCCATATACTTTCCAACATCCCGAGCACTTGCTGCTAGCCGCCTTATTTTCTATAAATCCTTTGACATCTTCCGCCGGATATCCTAAAAATAAACCAATCTCATGTGGAAATTCTGAATCCTTCCGCAGTTTTTCAACCAATCTGCAGACACAACGATTTTGGTTTGTGCAGTCATACCCTTTATGTGCTAAAATCGTCTGCACTTTCTCATCAAAAAAATCCTGCTTTAATTTTTCCGGACGATAAACATAAATCAAAGCTCTCCTGCCTGATATGCGTACCGGAAGAATTCGGATTCCTTTTTTTGACAACTTCTGATTAAAATTACTTATTTCTCCGGACATCTTTTTTTTAGAATCACATGGACACGAAAAAAGACTTCCTGTTTTAAGCCCCGATAAAGTGGGCGAGCAATAACTTACAAGCATTTCTTCTGACATAGTCTCTTTGATTTCTCCTTAAACATTTTCCAAAAAGCAAATCGTTTCCTCAAAATAATAATCTTCTTCGCCTTTTAGTTAGTTTTAACTAACTAAACTTTACTCTATTTATGCAATTTTGTCAATCATAATTCTTGATTTCGATTGGCAGCCATAATGGCTTAATTTCGATCACCAATGTATCTGGCTAACCTGAGATTTGGTTCATAGCTGTCACAATAAAACGGCATAGCAAATTGCTACACCGTTTTAATGTGATCATATCAGATCTTATTCTTCACCGTCTTCCTCTTTTCTTTTTTTCTTTATTCCAAGAAGAAGCATCAATCCCGCAGCCAATGCAGCTAAACCTGTATATCCTGTTCCATTGCCAAAATCCCCTGTTTTTGGTGCATTGGAAATCGGCTTTTTATAAGAATTATTAACCACATTGTTCACTACTTTATTTTGAGAAATTTCAGGATCTTGCTTTTGATCCGGTTTGACCGGCTTCGGATCAACCTGCGGAACTGAGTTTGGATCTTTTGGATCAGTACCTTTTTCTTCCTCTTCTATATCCGTAAATCCATCTCCATCATCGTCTGTATCCGTGATATCCGGCTCTCCGTCTCCGTCCGTATCTCTTTGAACTGTGATCACGAAAGTCTCTCTGCCAGTTGCTCCGTCTTTCTCCGCCTTTACTGTCACTGTAATTGCTCTGCTTTCTTCCGATCCGTTCCATGTCACTTTCGGCGTTCCCTGAATCGTTCCGTTCTCAAACATCACTCCTTCCGGCAGACCCTCCACTGTTACATTCGATCCTTCCGTCACCTCCGGAGTTACCGGCGTGATCGCATTTCCTTCTACAACAGTCTGATCTTCTATTTCTCCTATAGTCGGCGCAACAATCGGATCAACCTGCGGAACTGAGTCTGGATCTTTTGGATCAGTACCTTTTTCTTCCTCTTCTATATCCGTAAATCCATCTCCATCATCGTCTGTATCCGTGATATCCGGCTCTCCGTCTCCGTCCGTATCTCTTTGAACTACTACCGATATTGTTACAGGTTTTTTACTACCACTTTCCGCTGTTGCTATTGCATGAAGAACTACTGTCTGTTCTTCATAAGTGTCGGAATTCTTGTCACCCCAATTAAGTTTTGGCGTTCCTGTCAAATTTCCATTTTCATCAATGGAAAGACCTGAATTTAATCCTTCATCATGTACACCTTCTACAGTAAATGTCAGATTTGCTGTAATTACATTTGTATTTTCAGCTACTCTCTGTCCATCAATTTGTTTTGGCGGATTTTTAGTGACAACTAAAAAGTTATCCGTCACCACTACCTGCACTGTCGTATCTTCGCTTGTTCCGTCCGGATATTCTACCGTCACTTCTATCTCGAATGTTCCTTCTGTCATTCCATCCGGCAGGCTTTCCGGATTCTTCACTGTGACTTCCGTGTTCTCCGGTACGCTTTCTTCTTTCAGTGCACCTTTGATCTCTTCTTCCGTTGTTGCCTCGCCGTAGTTTTTCTCGATCTGATCGAATTCCGGCGTATACTTCTCTGCATCCGTGCGGTTATCCGTCACCACTACCTGCACTGTCGTATCTTCGCTTGTTCCGTCCGGGTACTCTACCGTCACTTCTATCTCGAATGTTCCTTCTGTCATTCCATCCGGCAGGCTTTCCGGATTCTTCACTGTGACTTCCGTGTTCTCCGGTACGCTTTCTTCTTTCAGTGCACCTTTGATCTCTTCTTCCGTTGTTGCCTCGCCGTAGTTTTTCTCGATCTGATCGAATTCCGGCGTATACTTCTCTGCATCCGTGCGGTTATCCGTCACCACTACCTGCACTGTCGTATCTTCGCTTGTTCCGTCCGGGTACTCTACCGTCACTTCTATTTCGAATGTTCCCTCTGTCATTCCGTCCGGAAGGTTTTCCGGATTCTTCACTGTGACTTCCATGTTCTCCGGTACGCTTTCTTCCTTCAGCGCACCTTTGATCTCCTCTTCCGTTGTTGCTTCGCCGTAGTTTTTATTAATCTGATCGAATTCCGGAATATACTTCTCATTATCTTTTTGTTCTTTTACTGTAACTGTTACTTGTACTTTATCTTCACTTCCATCCGGATAAGTAACTGTTACATCTACAGGATAATCCCCTGCTGTATTCCCATCCGGAATCTGAGTTGCATTATCAAGTGCTATTTCCAGTTCATCCACTGTATCTTCCGGATATCCCGGCACTGTTACCGCGCCTATAATTTCCTCTTCTGTCGTTGATGTTCCATACTCTTTAATAATCGACGTTGTCTGCGGAGTATATTTATCTGCATCCGCTAAAAACACTTCAATAGGAACAGTTACTTCAAAAGCTTCTTCTCTGTCAGGAACAGTTACTGACACTATCCCAGTCGTATTTCCTGCCTGACTTGTATTCGGAGCAGTTTTCCACCGATATGTTGTTCCTCCCGGCATTTTATTTGAATTTTCTACTCCTTTTTTCGCTAATACCGTATCTTCTGTTAAATCCTTTCCTTTGACAACTCTGAGAGGATCTTTGACTGCTTTTGGCGCTTCTTTTACCTTTGTTTCTGCTTCTTCCGCTTTCTCATACCTTTCATCTGAAGGAATGATCTTAACGGTAAGTTTATCTCCTGCTTTACCTAATACACTTGAATCAGTAACCGTAAATTCAAGTTCTCTATCTATTGTTTTTGGTATGCCGTTTTCCTCTGCATCTACATTATTAATTGTAGCAACGACAACTCCGTTTTTATTGATCAGCTGAGCTTTATTTCCCTTTCCGGCATTTTCATTAAAATGCACAACAGCTTTTACTTTATTATCACCTTCATAAGGAGCTGTAATTTTCGGAACGCCGATATAAGGACTTTGCTCATTATTTGCTTCCTCCTCATCAAGCTTTCCATCACCGTCAATATCCTGAATTCTATAGTAGCCTGTACCGTATGTATTCGTTATCAGAGCATCTTTTGTTTTATCTGTAATCCATGCGCTGAATATAAAATCTTTACCAAACGCTTCTCCTTCTTCTACTCCGGCTTCTCTTCTTAATTCCTCCAAAATTTCATTGATTGGCTTATTAAGCTTATAGACATATCTTATCGTGATCGGTTCGGGTCGTCCTCCATGAACATCTACTATTTGCGTAAACTGATTCTCTGTAATATCACCATAACCATATTTTTTATGACCTGCTGTTCTTACGATCGACAAATCTCGAACTTTGCGATTTGCTTTGTTTTTTAGAGAATAATCCGGATTCACATAATCAGCTGCATCCATGTAATAAAGCTCGATACCTCCAATATATTTTACCAATCTCGGATCGACTCCATACTCAAGAGTCCACGGTTTGTTCTTTGCGCTTATATAAGCAAAGTTAGTATTCTTCGATATCTTATGATCTACGACGATAGCTCCGTTTTGATTAATCGCTCCGCCAGGATTTTTAAACTTATCACTTCTTACATATCTGCCTTCAACAGCCGCATGCTTAAACCATTTTTCATTGCCGCTAGATTCTATCGTTTCGATCTGGATATCCAGACCGTTAATTTTGAAAAATCCTGTAGAAGCAATGCCCGGAACAATAGCTCCTTTATCTTGAACGCTTGTCAAATAAATTCTGTAAAAGAGCCGTTCGTTTGTCAGATTTTCATCTCCGATTTCTTCAAGAATTTTATTCAGCGGTTTATCAAGATAAATAATTCCATTATGCGCAGTCTGAGTATCTGTCGTCTCTCCTCCTGCAAACACTCCGTTTTCAGATCTGATATAATTTACTTCCCATATATTTGTCATTCGCCCTATCGTATCGCTTTTTCTCGTAAGCGCTCTTCTGATCGGTCTTGGATTTGCTTCTGTCAGCCTTTTTGGTTCAACTTCGATTCCTATTACATGTTTTGCGATTCTTTCATCGATTTGAAGATTGATCTTCCAGTTATCTGTTGAAGCGGCAATATTGTGCTTTCCGTAGATTTTAAATTGGATCTGCCGCGCGGAATTGGTTTTACTTAGCTTTTCAGGATCGAATTTTAAATCCTGAAAACTATACTTTGCATTCGGAGCATATCCCAAATTCTCCGAATCTATGTTTCCGGAAGCCGCCCTGATACCTGTCGCTCCGGTAACGGCAACCAACGTCGCTGATCTTTCGATCGCTTCGCCTTTCACCGACTGCATCTGAATGATGCTTACATCTTCCGGAGTTGCTTCAACAGCGCTTACAACTACAGGCGATGCAAAAAAGAGAAGATGGCCCAACATACAGGAAACTATACCTACGCTTAGTTTGCGTATTCCATAATACGGCTTTTTTTCTTCTCCCTTTCGCTTTTTTTCTTCAATAATTTTTCTTAACGTTTCCATAAATCCTCCTATCTGATTCCTTCGATTTCATTTGACTTCATTTTGCATTACCCGCCTGATTAAGAACTATTAAAATATTCTATCCGCCCCCCCCCGATTTTCTCAGCATTTCAAATGTCATATGTTTTAACTCCGATTCTATTTGTTCTTGCAATGAAAGATAAAACCGTCTCACCGGGCAGTAATCGGTTGCTTTTAGATTGCAATTTTCCTCTTCATTCAAACACTGATTGATACAAATAGTATCTTCCATGATTTTTATCACATCAAACAAACTGATTGCGTCCGGTCTTTTCTTTAACCGAAAACCGCCCTTTACTCCTCTGATCACCTCCACTAGTCCTTCTTTCGATAATTTTCTTAAAATTGATATAACGTAACCTCTTGAACACCCTATTGCCTCGGAAATCTCTTCAGAAGTAAATATCCTGTTTTCATTGCTTAAAAAGTACACAATCCTTACTACGTAATCTGTTGTTCTGTTTAACTGCATATCCCCCCTCCTTTCCGTGTATATAAAACTGTATAGCTTTTATATTATTTTGCTTTAGAGTTAGCATATATTATTACCCCCCCCCGCTTCAATGTACCGTTTGACCACCTCGTGTACATAACAACATTTTTTTCTTCTTAATTACCAAACACCCGATATTTACAAAAACAAAACAGGCGAAAAGCTGATTTTACTCAAACTTTTCGCCTATTATTACATTTCCTGTCCTATGATATTTGTATCTCTAAACTGCTGTGGTGTCACGCCTGTGTATTTTTTTAAAGTACGATAATAATGAGACAGATCATAGAAACTCAAGCGCCTTGCTATCTCTCCTGCCGGAATTCCCGACCAGATCATCATCTTTGATTCTTCAATCTTTCTTTTATTTACATATTCGTTAATAGGTACGCCTATCTCTTCTTTAAATCTGCTGCGAAGCGCGCTTTCTGATAAATAAAATTGTTTTGCAAGCTCCGTCACCTTGATGTTATCATAGATTTTCAGATTAATATATTGCAGAACACACCGGATGAGGGATGTTCTTGCCTGATTCGATACACCGTGAAGTTCTTCTGTAAAATGAATGATCGCGCTGTCTCTCGTAGCCAAAACTCCTACAAATTCTGTTTGCTCTTCTACCTTTTTGATATAAAAGTTTCTCAGCCTGATTACTGACACGATATCCTTTCCTACCTGAATCGCCAACGATGCCAGCTTTTCCAAAATAATAACAGTATAGTTTTTTTCCGTCTTTAAAGAACTGCTCGTTAAAATCGGTAAAACACTCGTTCCTAATTCTGTAAGACCACTTTTTAATAATTGAATATCTCCCTGACTTACGAGGTTCATGATCTTATTTTCATAATAAAATGTATATCGCTCTACACGGAAAGTGTCATATACCTCTTCTTCAGATGGCTTTTTCTCCAGTTCTAACTTGTTTTTCGCTACTTGCTCGTGCAATCCTTCCGAATAGATATCTTCCAGATCCATATCAAACAAAAACCCTAAAAGGATCAAATAATCTCTGATATCCCCCAACGGATATACCGGAAGCGCTTCATAATATTCCCAACACTCGGTTTCTGACAAATTTTTCTTATTTTCATCATCCATATTATTATAAACATGTGAAAAATCTGCCCTTGTAACATTATTAATTCTAAAAGCGCCTATTACTATTTTTATATCCTTATACCACAGGCACAAAAAAATTTCATTTAATATTCCACTGTAGAACTGCACTGTTTCTTCTGAGATATTCTTTTCTTTGAATCCGTAAGAAATAGGATGCTTATAAATTGATTCATAGCTTTTTAAAACTTTATTTGTTTCTTTTTCCAATATCCATATTGGCATTTTCAACATAACATGTAAAGATTTGATCTTTTTTAAATCCCGCTCATCCAAATTCATACAAAAAGTCACCCTTTCTTATGTAAGCATTCATAAAAAGAACTATTTTTATTGCCTAACAGAATCATAGAAATCCCTAACAGAAACACTCCTGCAATGTACAGAATCCCACGTCCCGTTCCACCTGTTTCAGGTAATATGAATTTCATCTTTTCCGTATTTTTAACAGTGATAGTTCCCGACGAAAGCGCCGCGGCCGACGGATCTTCTGATTCACCGACGCTGCCGTTACTGTAGCTTGTACTATAATCTGCAATCAAAATCTCCTTCACATAATACGTGCAGATTTCTTTTTCTCCATTGCCGTTTATGTCTGCCGCCGGCAGATTTGAGTAAGTTTTTTGCCAACCGTCCTGACTTGTCAATGTTTCTCCCGATTTATATATTTTTTCGGAAGATTCCCCTCCTTCCGTAGTCAAAACCTGTATCAGATTATAAGAAATCTCCCCATCCTGAGGGTGAAACTCAGTTCCGTCAGCTCTAAACCATTTTTTATCCACAGTGATCTCTGTCGTTACAGTCTTTTCATTTGCAACTTTAATCGTCAACGTCCCCTCTTCTAACGTTACTTTAGAATTCTCTGTATTTAATTTAATTTTAAATACACCGTTGCTTTCTTCTATTATTGTAAATAGAATCGGTTCTTCCAAAGGAATATAATTTGATGGCGCTTTGATTTCTGTAAGACGGTATTCTCCTGCGTCCAAACATTTAAACGTAAAATCCGAAATAGCTGATTCATTTCCCATTTCTACCGGGGTGAACGATGCATCCCCCAGTTTTTCCAGTCTGAACGCAGCCCCTTCCAGACTTTCACCGCTTTTATTGACTTTTTGCACCTTTATATCTGTTTTGTTTATTATTTCAAACGCAATTAACGGTTGGAGCGGACTGTTGTGATCGCCCAGCATAGAAGAATTATACATTTTAAGCTTTACACATTCCATATCTTCATCCGATACTTTCTCACTTTCTTGAATAATGTGTTTAACTGCTTTTTTCATAATATGATAACCCACACTGCCAGATGAATAGCTTTTCAAGCCGTCAATACTATCTGAATAATACCAGATTGCCTCCTGCAAAGCCTTATAATATCCTTTTTCTTTATCATTGCTTCCAAACCAGAATGCATCGCTGCCTAATTGATGGTCAGTTAAAAGTTCTTTTTTATGCATTTCGCAATAATAAATCACCTTTCTTACTGAATCATAAAGTTCTTTCGGATTTTTCTTCCTCGGATTTTCCGCTAATTGAAAGAGCGTTTCGGCGCTGGTACTTAATTCATTGTAAACAGCTTTATTACCAAAGTTAGGAAAATCCTTGTTAGCGCCAAAGCAAAATGCATCTGTACCTGTCGCTATATTATACTCCTTCGATATTTTTATTCTGCTGTCTTCTCCTGTAAATCCATAATATTGTCCTTCCTCCAATGGGGCGTCCTGTCCGTTGTTGTTCTGCTCATTATTCTTCTTTAAAACAACGGCTGTACTTCCCTTTATAAAGTGAATCCCTTCACTGTCAAAATAAAACTCTGCCACGGAATCGTTCGGTCTTTCATATTCTTTTGGAACTGTTCTCAAATAAAGTTTATACGGAGTGTTCCACTCTAATTTTTCAAGAATAATTTTCCCGGTTGCCCTGTCTGCCGTTCCTGCCTTAATTTGAGTTTCTTGATTACCTTTCACTTTATTTAATGCATATCGTACTACTCCTCCTACAGGCAGTCCGGAAGTATTCTGTACAATAAAATGAACATACGCAGTAGTCATCGTCAAAGCAATACCTGATTCACCTTTTGTAAAATGAATCCCGTCGTTGTCAAAATAAAACTCTGCCACAGAACCGTCCGGTTTTCCATATCCATTCGGAACTTTTGTCAAATAAAACTTATATGGCGTATTTAATTCTAAATTTTATATCTGATTTTTGATTATCCGCATAAACACTATACTTTCAAGCATTTTGAAATATAGGAAAGCACTCATTTTACCACGAATTTACCACGATTGAATGAGCCTTGATATGACGTAAGAATTTGAAAAGGACACCGTATAGTTTGGTGTCCTTTTACATGAAAATCATTAGTCGCTATTGATTGTTATTATACATTTTGTTAATTGTTCTTATTTCTTTTACGTTTTTTACCGAATAAAACAGCTAATACACCGGTTGAACCAGCAAACATAGAAGTAAACAATCCTACGTTTGTCATATCACCTGTTTTTACAGGGTTCTTTTGTCCGCTAGGCTTTGTTGGAGTAGTTGGCTTGCTCGGTTTCTGTGGCTGTTGTGGACTTACAGGTTTATTTGTTGCTTTTTCTTTTACGGTAACTGTAATTGTTTTTTCAGTAATTGCACCATTTTTATCTACTACACGGAAAGTTACATGATAAGTGCCAGCCTTAGAAGTATCTACATCATTTGCAATAATGTTATCTTTTGTTAAAATAATCGTTCCGTCCTCTTTATCTGTTGCCGTCACATTTGCCAATGGGTCGAACGTATCGCCTACATTCAATGTAACATCATTTGCTGAAATGATTGGAGCAGAGTTAAGGTCGCCTGTATTTTGTTTCACAGTTACAGTAATCGTTTTTTTAGCAGAAGCTCCGTTTTTATCTGTTACTTTATAAGTCACATGGTAAGTACCAGCCTTAGAAGTATCTACATCATTTGCAACAATATTATCTTTTGTCAAAGTGATAGTTCCGTCCTCTTTATCTGTTGCTGTTACATTTGCCAATGGGTCGAAAGTATCGCCTACATTCAATGTAACATCATTTGCTGAAATAGTTGGTGCTGTATTGTCTTCTCCTTGTGAGTTTAACGATAATTCCACTTTTAAAACGACGTTTCCGTCTTTATAAGTACCGCAATCATACTCATAAGTAACTGGTTTTTTTACATCATCTACCGTTATAATTCCTGTATCTTTATCTAAAGTTCCATTTGCAGTAACTTTTACTTTTGAAATATCTATTCCTTGTTCAACATCTTTTTTTAAGTCGATTTTATTCCCTTTAATATCAATATAACCGTTGCCTACAAAAGCATGATTATTTTCAAGAACTTTATTCTCTCCGACATTTAACCAGTATAAATCATCGCAAATTAATTTTTTAATTTTTGTGTTTTTACTTATATCAAGACCTCTTATCCCTTGTTCAAAAATTTCACCGCAACGTAGCATTTCAAGTTCTAAATTATTGCTTAAATCTAATTTTTTAATAGTTGTATCATGACAAAAAAGGCGTGTCAGTTTTGTGTTTTTTGTTACATCTAATTCAGCTATATTTGTCATATAACATGATAGTTGTTTCAAATTAGGGTTCTTACTTATATCAAGTGTTTTTACTTTTGTATCTCCTATATCTAAAGTGACTAATTGCGGATTATGTGTGACATCAAGTTCCATTAATCCTGTATTGCTACAAGATAGTTGTTCTAAGTTAGGATTGTTTGTTACATCTAAATTGGAAATAGAGGTACTATCTGCAAATAACGTATTCAATTTTTCATTCTTAGATACATCAAGACTGTTAATTGATGTATTATCGCAAACGAAAGCTTCCAAATTCGGATAACGTGTTAAATCAACGCTTCTTACTTTTGAAGAACGACAATCTAATCTTTTTAAAGATGAGTTTTTAACCGGACTTAAGTCTGAAACAGAAGTCGTAGAAACATCTAAAGACTGCAAATTTGTTAGATATTGAATACCCTCTAATGAAGATATCGTTTTCATATCATGCAAGTTTAAGAATTGGGCTTTTGATATTTCATCAACAGATAACACACTATCGCCGTCTTTATCAAATTCTGCAATGATTTGTTCTCTAAATACTTTGTCTGGAAAATGTGCTTCATCAATAGCAATGCTTCCAGCTTTTACTTCTGTATTTTTGCTTGCTTCAACGGTCTTATCTTCGGTAACCACTTCTTTTTCTGGTGTTGCAGGTGTTTCCTGTTTTGTACTTTCTTCTTTTAAAGTTTCTGCATTTTCAGCAGTTTCTTCCTGTTCCTTGTCTGTTATATTCTCTTGTACTTCTGCGTTTTCTGTTTTCTGTTCCACAGGAACTTGCTCTGTCTTGTTTTCTTCTACAACGGCTTCCTGCACAACTTCTGTGTTTTCCTGTGCCATGACAGGAGTAGGAAGCCCTGTAAGTGCAGTTGTTGTTCCAATCATCAATGCGGAACTTACTGCAAGGACTTGTTTTTTCTTCATAGTTTGTTCACTCCTTATTTTTCATAAATTCTTTGCATAGAAAAACGCACAAACTCCCCCTTATAACTGGATAATCTGTGCGTTCTGTTTATTATTGATAGAATTGAAAAAAGGGCAGAATTTACTTGTCTGTCTGTCTGTCTGTCTGTCTGTCTGTCTGTCTGTCTGTCTGTCTGTCGCAAGCGTAACAATGTGTGAACATGACTGTCAACCCTTTCTTTCAAAAAAATTCAATCCTTGCTTCTATACAAAAAACATTATACTGGAAACAAACACCTCTTTCAATCTTTTTATGCGTGCAAGATAAAAAAATTGAGACATCACACTTTTCCTTTTTTCCTCTTGAGTACCCACAACAGAAAAGAAAAAGCCCTGTCAAGAGCTTGCCACCATTGGTGGTGCTTTGCACTCTTGATCGGGCTTTTTGTTTGCTGTATCTTCTCGCAAGAGGAAAAAGATTACTCGTCCTCATCATCAAAATGGTTATTCCTTAATACTTCCCGTAACAGTTCCATATCCTCTTTTGAGTTCGGATTTATCATTTTCACGACTTGATAAGGTGTCCTATATTTATGTCCCTCTATGCTTTCCCCAAACATATCCATACTGTATAAATCATCATAGCGGTCTAGTAATTTTTGAAACTTCAAATGCTGGATAAATTCTTTGATTGGGTAAAGGTCGGACGCTTCAATGCTTTTCCCGTTGATATAGTCTGTAATGTATTCCCGTAACTTTTCCAACTCATATTCCAGCCATTCTTCCTCGCTGTCAAAGAAGTTATCATAGTGTCCGTGTTTCAGTTCTGCATTTAGACGTTCTTCTGTTCTTAAAAACTGACAGACTTCTTTTTCAGACTGATTGACATACTTCCATTCTCCCGATAATAATTCATTCGGCGTTACGTCCAGCACTTCCATTATCTTTTCCAGCGTTTCATAAGCAGGATAGTTCAACCCTCTTTCAATCTTGGAAAGGCTCTGCATATTGATACCGATTTTGTCCGCAAGTTCCTGTTGTTTCATTCCCCTAAATTTTCTTATGGTCTGTATATTATTTCCTAAATGGCTTATTTTCATTGCACAACCCTCCATATCTCGTTATATCTTCACTGTTATAAGTCTATCATGCTTAATATGATTTGTAAAGACAAAAAAAGATATTGACAAATAAGCATATAAGAATTACTATGCTATTGTGAGTGAATAAGCACAATAGCATGAAATACAAAAACATTCAAAAAGAAATACCCATCTGATTAAACCCGTAGATATGAATATTGGTTGAAATGGAACTTGTTAGAAAAGGCAAAACAGGACTTGCTGACAAAGTATTTCTGACACGGTGGCGGAAGCCTCTCAGGCTTACCGCCATGACACCTTGTGTCAAGGGGAAGAAATGCTTTGTCGGCTGGCGAGCCTGCGAGCCTTGACTGTGCCCCCGTTATCTAACAGGGGGGCACTATTTCACAAAAGACAAGTCAAAAACCATACAACCCCAAACCTGTGAGTAGTAATGAGAAGTTTTAAGAAGATAGTAATTTCACATTCTTTTGAATAGTGGTTTACAGGTATTTCAAGGCTGTTGTGGGATTGGAGGAATACAATGAACAATTTAGAATTTGCACTTGAAATGAAGAACAAACGTCTTGCAAGCGGTCTTTCACAAGGAGAACTTGCAAGTCTTACCCATGTATCAAGATATAGTATCAACCGCTTTGAGAACGGAAAAGCCAACGCAAGTAAAGAAACACAGAACATTATCCTGCGTTGTCTGAATTACTATGTCTGTGATAAGCCTTTTTATCTGCTCGTTGATTATCTGTCTGTCCGTTTTCCAACGACTGACGCATTAGAAGTTATCCGAAAGGTGCTTGGCATGAAAGCGGACTATTTTATCCATTATGACTATGGGTATTATGGCTATAAGGAGCATTATGCCTACGGGGAAATCAAGGTCATGGCTTCTGATGATGAACACATGGGTGTATTTTTAGAATTAAAAGGGGCAGGCTCACGCAACATGGAATATGTCTTACAGGCACAGAACAGGGATTGGTATTCATTTTTAAACCGCTGTCTTGACTGTGGCGGTGTTATCCGACGTTTTGACTTGGCAATCAATGATATATGCGGTCTGCTGGATATTCCCGTTTTGTCTGAAAAATACAAAAATGGCGGTGCGGATTGTCGCTGTAAAAACTATGAAAATGTACAAGGTGGAAAACTAAGCGGAAAAAACCGTAATTTAGCAAGTACCCTTTATATCGGCTCAAAGGCAAGCACAAAATATTTCTGCCTGTATGAAAAACAAAAGGAACAGGCAACCAAAAAGAAACATACGGATATTATCAACCGTTTTGAAATTCGTCTGCGTGATAAAAAGGCAGTACAGGCAGTTGAGGAATTGTTATTGACATATAACCCTCATGGGTTGGTGTTTTACCTTATTACTGATTTTGTGCAATTTCCCGATTATCCGCTGTGGGAGATATTCATTTCCCATGACAGTTTACCTTTTGAAATGAACCCCGTACCTGTCAATATGGAACGCACTCTGCAATGGCTGGAAAGACAGGTCATGCCGTCAATCGTGATGATAGAGGAAATCGACAGGCTGACAGGCTCAAACTACATGAAAATGATTGATGAATGTACCCACCTTTCCGAAAAACAGGAAATGCTTGTAGAACAGATGTGTACGGATATAGCAGATGTAATCGAAAGTGAGGGGGTGTTTTATGAGTAATGCACAGGATATTCCCGTATGGGAAAAATATACCCTTACCATTGAAGAAGCGTCAAAGTATTTCCGTATCGGAGAAAACAAGTTAA
>ERZ894180.857-NODE-857-length-21710-cov-7.460679_pt1 | contig 21710 bp, 35 predicted proteins | sample MGYA00380278_ERZ894180 | MGnify/ENA primary metagenome ERZ894180 (study PRJEB32331, sample SAMN06328450) | human gut metagenome | biome: human gut microbiome; feature: stool | host: Homo sapiens | collected 2013-02-24 ...
CTGTAAACCATAACAAAAATTTAAAACAAAAAAAGCACAACAAAGCTACAAAGTTTATTTTGTAACGATTGCTATGCTATACTATCATACTATATACACTAGTACTATACTACTACTATACTATTCTTCTTTATCTCCTCCCTCTATTTCTTCTTTCTTATTAGTTAAGAACTTATACAGATGACTAACTACTACTGTTAAGTATACAGTTCCAATGAGTGTTAATAGTTCATTACTAATCATACCTTTAAAGACTGTCATACCTGCAACATAAACAGATAGGACAATTAATTCTACTGATATACGTTTTCTAACACTAGGTTTTAAAGTACCTGTGTCTATAAACTCTAGTGCTAAACTAAGTAACTGCATAAATGCAACTAAGCCAATTGCTTTCAATGTTTCAATCATTTTCTTTCTTCTCCTTTATTATTAGTTTTCTATCTCGTATGTTTGTAATGTACCAGTATAACAGTAACCACCATATAGCCATTTACCGCTAGGAACTGAATCAAAAAATGTAGCTTGCCAACGTTTAGGAACGTATGAACTATAATTATTATCTCTGACTTTGTACAAGCTCATGTAGTTCCCTTTAGCTTTACATTGTAAGTAGTCTATTCCGTTCGGTTTAGGGTTGTATATGATAGTATTATTCCAATTCACATTATCAGGTATTTGTTTAATATGATAGTATTTGATTGTAGGGTTGACAATTTGTGCAAAGTTCTCTACTTCTGCTTTACATTCAAACTCTTGTGTAACTGGGTTAAAGCCTCTTGTTTCAAACCCTTTATGTATATTGACCTTAAATGCTGAACAAAAAGCATAATCTTCGCTATAATAAAAACCAAAGTTTGCTGACACTTCACGCATTCCTTGTTTTCCCTCATAGAAAGTCCAATCATAATATTCTTCATCATGTAACCTGAATTCAGTCCCTAATGGTTCTGAACCCTCAAACAACATGATATTTTTTACTTTCCAAGAACTACCTTTTTTAGCTCTCCAGCGCAAGGAGCGTTCACCTTGATTAGGTAAAGTTGATTTAGTAGTGAACACGAAAACACACTTATGCCAAAAAGTATCTTCGCTATCTATTCTTCTATTCCAACTAACAAAACCCTCGGTGCTATTTTCCGCCTGTTGGTATAGTTCTCCATTAACATAAACAGGTTTAGTTAAGTCAATGATAGTTCTTGAAGCTGTTCCCATAAAAGTTTCCATATCTCCCTTTTTAAAGGAATTTGTACGCTTCATGTCCCATTGCCAAGTATATGTAGTATTAGGCTTTAAAATATTTAATTGATTGAATTTGGTATAATCTTCTCCATCTTTAGTATCAGGACAATTAAAACCATAATATCCACTTTCATAAGTACCATAATCAAAAATATCTCCGCTACCGCCAAAATCTGTCCAACATGGCGCGTTTGCCCCTGCTTTTGTGAAGTAGTCTTTAGTCCACAAATCCCTACCCTGATTAAAAGGGTCAACAAATACCCAACCACCTTTGAGCAAGTTTTTATACCCTCCACGTTTCATTGTAGGTACTTGCGTGGTTTCCTTGAACATTTCCCAATAATCAGCTTTAGGAATGTTGAACTCAATTTCCCTACGTCCTAAGCCTATAAGGTCTAATGGGTTATTTATATGTACCGTTTTGCCGTTTATTGTACTATCCATTGTGTAGCCCTCTCATTCCGTAACCGTCAATAACAAAATCTTGACCGCTGTAATTCAATTGTGTTGTTCCGTCTGTCCAACCTGAAATGTTATTATTAATTTTGCACCTCATCAATGCCCCTGCTTGAACCATTGTAATTTGTTTAGTTTGTGGACTTACAAGCATACCGGTTTTTGTAACGTTCCATTTAGGCAAGTCAGCACTTGTTGCTTCTCTTTCACTTGGCATATATGGAGTAGCTTCAGAACCCTCTTCCCATTTATGCCCCGCTGTCCACAAAGTGCCTGAACCTGCTATTTCGTGCCTAGGGTTTAGCATGTCGCCTTTCTTTAAGTTTAAAGTGAAAGAATCTCTTTTCCAATCAAAGTTGTTTCCCATAAACACATCATTAATGTCTAGCCATTTTTGATTACCGTTTATGTCCCACAAATCAACGAACCTACGTATGTTTGCATTATCTCCCGAAGCCTTAATGTAAGCCGAAAAGGTATAATCTCCGTCTTTAGGTGCTGAAAAATACTTATATGTACCGACCCATCGGTCGCTTCTTCTCTTAACAGTTAGACCTTTATATGTTCCATCATCTGTCCACGCTCCGATGGTTGGCCAGTTACCGCTAAAATCTTTGGTACCCTCTAGCAAGTTAAAGTTAGAATTAAAACGACTAACGGAAACGTTACACAACCATTTTACACGGTATATTTTCATTTCTACATCAATATACCCTTGAGCGTAAACATCTCCGTCTTTGTAGCTCTGTAATGGGTCAGCATAATAAAACAGACAGAAGTCCATTTCTTCGTCATAATACAGACCATTATAAGTGTATTTGTTACTGAAAAACTCAATATATTGCTTTTTACTCATTGCTACACTTATTGTGTCTTTACTAGGGTTTATTAACTCAATAGGGTTATGAATCAATAACTCCTCGAAGTTTAACCATGAAAACATTTTATTTATATATCCTTTCTATTGTACATAAACCAGTCATAAAATTAACCGAACGAACTCCACACTCCCCATAAGTTAAGTTGCTTACGTTCGCCTTTTGTCCCCACCAAAATAGCTTGGTATTGTAAGCAGTTGCGTACATTTGAGGGTTAAACTTAACTTCGTTATACTTGATAACTGGGAACAGTTCTTCCACTCCTAGCGTTATCGGTCTAACGTTTGCAGGAAAATCAACGTAATTCTTATCTGTCATGATAACATTACCTTTCAATTCTCCATTTTTTGGTATAATACCCCAATTTCTAGCGAATGCCGTGCCGCTTCCTGGTATCGTGAATTCTCCACTTTTGCTCCACGTTCCGTTGGTTTGTTGTTGAAATAACCATGCTTTTTTAGTGTTATAGTTAGCAAAAAGAATTTGCGTTGGTACTGGTCTAGTTATTGAATTTTCGTATTCTCTAAACCAATCTTCTGTACTTCGATCTGTTCTTAATACACCAGTAGCCCAAATACTTGTTGCACTAGAAACCCCTTTGAGTTTTTTAGTGTCCGTTTCATTTAGTTTTGGCTTATAAGGTGCTAAAACAACACCAGTAGGAAAAGACACGCTTCCAGTCCATTCATTCATAGAACTATAATTTGTTTTTTCACTAACCCTACAATTCTCAATGTTATAACTTGCACGCATTTCATTCGCGTAGCTATCAAAGTTCCAATCAGCCCAATAAGAACCCATGTTGTAACCTGTGTTAACCATTGCTGAACGAAGTAACTCGTCCACTCTATAACGTTTATCTGCTTGTTGGTAATAATAACCCTCTATGATGTTACTTGCCATTTCTCCGAAAGTACAATCTATTGCTGTATTTGCGTCTGTAACATATAACGGTTCTTGGTTATCTATCCAAGCCTTTGTGTCGCTATCAAAAGTTTGTCGCTTGTCTGTGAACTGTTCAGGATAAATGATGTTACCAGTCAAATCAAATATGCCCTTATTTCCGTTCAAAACATGAAATTTGAGTGTTCTACCTGCTTCGGTGTCATAAGTGTCTGAATCAATTCCAATCAATACACGTTGATTAAGGGGGCGACTATAGCACCAAACGGCTTCTTGTTTGCAAATTCCTCTTTCTTCTAAGTAAAAAAGCTCTTTATAAGTTTTAGAACCTGTCCAAGTATAAACTCTATAATCGGTACTTTGTGGTGGTGTACCCTCATAAGTCCCTGTAAATGGCGGCGTTCCGTCGTCTGTGTTAGTTTTTTGATAGCTATAAAATTCATCTCTATCCTCAACAAACGGAGTGACCTCTCCACCTTGTTCAATCTTAGGCAAATACACTTCAAATTGTACAAAATCGCTTGTTTGAGCAACCTCAAAGGCTATACCAAACTTTTCAACCGTTTCCGTACTAGGTAGCGTGTATACTTCTTTTACATCTAAGTATTGATCAGGTTGAACTTGGTATGTTCCTACAAGCTCATTTTTAGTGCCGTATAGAAGTTTTAATCTTACCTCTAGTACATTTATACCTGGATTGTATAAAGTTCCTGACAAGCCATATTTTTGCCCTTGTGTGAGGTTCGGTGTTACAAAGTTAGGATATAAACTAGGATATTGTTTTCTTTCATAATCTGTACAAAAAGCAATACCGCTTATTTTATTCTCTCCTTGCGGTTTAGTGACAATAGAACCATAACTATATGGTCTATTCCAGTCATCAGGACATTTTTTCCTTTGCCAACGGTTGCTTGTTTCTGGACCTGTCGTTCCGTCTAACAAATAGATGTGTTGTGGCAAAAATTGAATTGTTTCGATATTCTTCAAAGAACAACGTTGTACAATGTTCCAATTAGGTTTTTTAATTGTGAAATCTCTACCTGTGTTAGGGTTCCAGCAATACGCTTTAAAAATAGTCATTCTATTGCTAAGCCCTCCACTAAGTCTACTAGTTCTTTTTCTGTGCTTACTTCGTCCACTTTTTGTTGTTTAAGTTTCACATTTGCGTCAACATAAACTCCCTCAATCTCCATTAGTTTCAACAATGCCGAACGGTCTGGCAGTTTGTTTACTTCGGTAACTGTTCGCCCTGTTTCTGTTTTCCGTCCGTTTGCGTTGTTTTTATATTGGATAACTGTTTTTGTTTCTTTTCCTCCAAACGCTAGTGTCTTTAATGCCTCTAGCATTTTTTTATTTTCTTCTTCTGTCATAGCCATTAGATGAAATAGTCCTCACTTTCTTCACTTTCTAAGAACCACCACATCAAGTTGATTAAAGCGTCAGCCAAATCAATCTTATCTGTGTAGCCTTTTTTAATAATACGCATAAGCCCAAAATCGTTTATTTTCGTCTCTGCGTTCATTAAATGAACCGCTAGTAACTTACTATCAAAATGAATTTTACCCTCCTCCATGAGCTTTTGAGTGGCTTCTAGGGTATTTGATAGCTTGAAACTGTTCTGCATAACTTTATTATAAAATTCAATGTCATAAGTCTGCTCGAATTTATCAATGAAATTTTTGGAATAGTTAGGGTCATAATTCAACGCAATTGGAACACTACCATTCATAGCACTCATAAAAGCGTCCCATGCTTCGTCAGACATGTTATTTACACCCTCGTGTGTTATTGTCTCTCCTAAGTGTTTAAACTTGTCGTCTGCGCTTTCTGGCATGATTGGAATAGCTTTAAAATAATAGTGTCCGTTTTCTCTGTACCCTATCACAGTACCCCAAACATCGCCACGAACGGAAAAGTCTGAACCAATAGCAACCAAACGACCCTCAAAGTCTAAAGGAGGTACTAAGCATTTATCTACAATTTGTTTTGTAAAGATTGTGGTGCTATCAGTCATTGATAAGTTAAAGCGTTTAGTGATAATTTTAGCCATTTTAACAGGGTTACCGATTGCACCTATAAAGTCCTTTTGAATGTCCTCAAGTGTTAAAGTGTATCCCAATGCTGGGTTTGCCTTGATGTACTTAGAACTGTCTTTTACTTCGTCATAATCGTCCAAGGCGTAATAGAATACCCAATGGCTGAAATCATCATCTTTTACCCATTCTTTCCAACTTTCCAACTCATCATCATAAGCACCGCCACGGATAACGTTGTTTGTTGTAGAGATAAAAAGCGTCCCCTTGTTTTTTCTTAGCCCCTGTCTTATAGTGACAAGAGGGTTCTTTTTAAATGCTCCAAACTCGTCTATAATAACAAGCTGTTCGCGTCCACCGTCAAGCGTGTCCTCGTTACTAGCATAGATAGAAATCTCCGTCCCTTTGCTTTTCAGTATTGAGTTATCTTTTACAAGTATTTGCTCCTTGTTTAGTTTAAACTGATTTTTGAACTTATTAATGACAGTGCCTGGACAGTTTCCCATAGCTCTGAAATGCTTCATCAAGATTTTTTCAGCTTGGTCCTTTTTGGTAGCCATTAAAGCAATAACGCTATTAGGCTTAGGAAACAAAAAGAGTTCAATCAAGGCTATCATGACATCAAGAATTGACTTAGCATTTGAACGCCCTACAATAACAACGCACTCATCAATCTGATAAGGTGTGCAATACATCAATGTAAGAACCGCCTTATGATATGGTATGATTTTAAAGCGTTCGTTATTAGGCAAAGTCATGAATTCTTCAATGAAATCAAAAATTTTCTGTGCCTTGTTGTAGTCTATTTCATGCTCGATTTTAGCCACTTTCTTTTTTAGTAGCTTAATCATTTCGCCATTATCTTTATTTTGTCCTATCCAGTCTTGAATTAAACTCATTTTTATATCTCCTTATATTAAACCCTCCGCTATAATTCTTGCGTAATCTATTAAGTCTCCACTTCTTTCCATTCCTTGGTGGCATTTATGACAAAGAACTTCGGTAGGTACATTTATTACTTCTTTGTCAAAGTCGTTTACTTCTAACATGTCATTGTTCCATTGTAGTGGTATAACGTGATGACATATTAAATGCTCCGTACTCCAACACTTTTCACAATGCCCTAACCTGTTCTTTTCTTCACGCGCCTTTTTTATCCACCTAGGGTCATTATATAGCTTGCTTTTAGTATAAATCAACGTTTATTCAATTTAACCCCATTTCTTTCAAGTTTGTTATAAATCTCTTTTGCGATTTTTTGACCGTCTGCACTAGATTGTACATAGATTTTAATGTCTTGTTTAGAGTTGTCTTGTGTTCCAATGCTAGGCGTTACCGTTGTTCCTTTGCTTCCTCGTGTATAAGGTTGTACACTTTCTACTGCTTTGTTGATTGCTTCCCTACCACCTGCAAAGAATTGCAAGTCTAGAGGAATTTGACCGTTTCTAGAGCCAAGAATTTTCTGTCCCAGTCTTTGGTTTTCTTTTAACCCTAGAGGGTCAATATTGCTAGTTAGCCAACCCCAATGGAAATCACTAAAAGCGTCACCCCATGTACTGTTCTTTCTAAACCCTAATGCTTTACCAAGTAAACCAGTGTTACCTCCGACTTGGCGTGAGGCGCTTAACAAGTTTTGAACGGCTCCATAAGCGTCATTAGCCCAGTTATAGAACCTTACAAGTTCATCAATACCGTTTCCAATTTTTGTCAGGAAACCTGAAATAGAAGTAAAGTTGATTTTATTAAAGAAATTAGTAACTGCGTCTTTAGCGTCATTTACTGCGTCCTCCATTTCTTCATTTGAAACTTTACCGTCTTTGTTCTTGTCAATGATTTTAGTAACAGCTCCAACCGCTTGAGCAGCCATTTTACCTAATTGACTGCCGACAATGCTAGACATCTGTGTGGCGTTATTACCTAGAGTAGACATGTCTAAACCTGTGTCTCCTAGACTTTTACGGAAACCGTCCAAGGCGCTTGTATTGAAACCATTGGAAATCATCTCTCTAATTTGTCCCCACGTGCTAGGACCATTTGACGCCAATTGCTCCCCTTTTTGTTGAAACAATTCCATGGCTCTGTTCATGACTTCTGTGCTGAAAACTCCGTCCTCCATTTTGTCTTTGAAGTTTTCCATAGTAACAGCACCGTCACTCGTTGCGTTCATGGCGTTAAGTAACGCACTTGAGAAACCGTCTCCGAAAACGTTGGTAAAATCTTGTACACTCAATTGACCGTCTTTCAGCATACGTTTTACGCCACCAGTAGAAACTTCAATACCTTTTAGCGATGTTTGAGCTTTCGCCATTTTGCTTGCCCAATCATCGCCGAAAGTGTTAGCCAATAAGTTTGCCTCTACTTTACCTTTTTTCAAAGCGTCTGGCAATTGTTCAGCTGTCAGTCCTACGTTTTGCATTTCGTTCGCTGCCTGAATAAGCATGTCGCGGAACTGCGCACCAAGTGCTGATTGCATCATTTGGTTAAAATCTTGAGCGTGTAACGTTCCAGAACCCAACGCTTGAGCTAAACCATAAGTGAATTGCTTTTGTGCGTCCATTCCTAGACCTAAGCTATCCCCTACTGCATTGATAGCATTAACAGTCTTATAGGCTTCATCTCCGCTTATTTTCGTGTAACTAGAAATCGTAGCCCCTAATTCATTCAAGTCATTCTTTTGTGACTTTAGAAGTAAGTTACCTTTGTCAATATGAGCATTAAATTGTTCGTACCCTTTAGCTCCGTCTGCTAGCGTTGTGCTAAGTGTTTTCTGTGACTGAACTTGTCTATCATACGTGTCCATTAGTGTGTTTGCAAAGCCACCAACCAAGTCAGTAGCTTTTGAAATTCCACCACTTACAAGCCCAATAGCTGACGAGATACCACTTACAACGTTACCAACTTTAGAGAACGTACCAAGTAGCGAACCGCCTGCCGGCTTCATCTTGTCAACTGCATCTGATAAGTCTGAACCTTTTTCTGAACCAATCTTAGAGAGTTCTGTGCTTAGTCTAGTTGCTTGCGTTTGAGCTTTTACTAACTGACTTTCTAATGCCTGCACTTGTTTTTGTGTAGCTCCTGACATCTTAGCGTTCGCAAGTGCTTTTGTTAAATTATCTACATTCTGTTTAGCAAGGTTTAAAGCTCTCTGCGTTTCTTTAATACCCTTGTCTTTCATAGTAACAGAACCAGTTATCTGCGCGTTCTTGTTCGTTTCTTTAGCTAGACGACCAATGTTATTGATTTCTCTTTGTACTTCCCTAGCATTACTTAGAACGCCTTTAGTATCCAATTCTGCCTGAATGACATACTTTTCTTTAGCCATTGTTTGTTATACTCCTTAATTTACGCTTAATGTTTTTAGTTTTGTCGTCCATTTCGTGAGTGGCTTTTACTAGCTTTTGCCCATATCTTTGGTGCAAGTGGCGGTCATGAAGCAAGACATTGAGCATTCTCCAACTTTCATCTTTAGCTTTGAAGCCATTGATTACACCAATGTTTCCGCTTTTTAGTGAACCGTATGAACGTGTCACTTGCTTAGTGATTTTCTTAGTATCAAACTTAACAGGATAACGCGAGAAATCTCCACCCAATGAACTTTTATAACTGCGTTTTACTGTGTTCTGATTAGAGTTGAAACTATCAACCATTTCTAACCAGACTTTCTTAAGCTGTTTCTCTGTAAATTTTTCTAATCCTTTGACTTGCTTGGTGGTTGCCATAATTCTACCTCCACATGCTCCGCTTTGTTTAACTCGTCCGCGGTTGTTTTCTTCTTCTCTTTAGGTGTCAACGCTGAAATTAACTTAAGCGTCCACCCTAAAGGTCTATGGCTGTATACTTCATAGGGAACTCTAAAGGCTGTCATAGCACTAACAATTGCAAGCGTTGTAATTCTTGCGTCGTCCCTTATTTCTTCGTTGCTAGCGCTATTGCTTTTTTTGTTTCGTCTACCAATTGTTCCATAAGTTCGGCAACAGTAACAGGCAACAAACCACCAATTAAAGCGCCTAAAATTTCGTCAAGTGTATATTGTGGCGCGCAAGCCCAAAAGAATAACGCCAAACTGTGATAATCACGTTCGTTCAAATCTCCAAAGTAAACTCCGTTGTCTTCCATACGTTCTAACGCTTTAAAATCAAATTTAAAATCTTCTTTCTTCATTTTTCTATTCTCCTTATAAATTAAAATAAAAGAGTGGGAACTATTAATTCCAAGCCCTCCACTCTTAAAAAATTACTATTGAACGTCTATGCCAGTGAGTGGTTTAAGTTCTGTAAACAACTTTTTGAAAGCAAGTGCTTGTTTACTTGTACCAGTTACCAAATCTGCGTCAGACACTTTGAATTTGATAAACAAGCGTTTTTTGCCCCATAGTGCTTCACTTCCAACCGTGACCGTTGCCTTGTGTTCGTATTCTTTACCAGTTGGACTTTCTTCGTCCGCTTCGGCTGTGTCGCTAGGTGTTGTAGCTTGAACACTTGGATAGAATGTCGCTTTATACCCTGTTCCGTCGTTGTCACGATAACGTTCAGCATAAGCGAAACCATAAGGCTTGTAATTAGCTGAATCGTCAGCTAAGAAACCTGTGTTGGACTTGACAAACCCTAAGGCATGATTAGCAAAATCGTCAGGCAAATCATAAGACTTAACTGTAATTTGCATGTCTTTAGCACCTGCGATTGTACGATAAGGCGCGTTAAACCCTGCATAAAAGTTTGTGTTTTCTTGATTAACTTCTGTTTCGACGGAACGCAAGCCTGCGATAGGAATTCCTGGTATCTTCCCTGATTGGTCTGTGAACACTACCCCATACCCCAAACCGTGTGTCAATTCATTTTTTGATGTGTATGTCATTTATTTTTATCCTCCTACTACTTCCAAACTTTAATAGCACCGTCTTTAAGGAAACCACCACAAACGATAATGGTACCATATACTTGTACTTTATTATGACGAACGTCTTTAGTCACATTAAATTCTGGTACCAAGTCCCCTGCTAGAATGCCCTTATAAGGGTTGATAAGCACCTTATCAAAAGTGTTATCTGAACCGTTGTTATAGTGCTTAAAGCTCAAAGTTTCAATTTTTGTTACTCCATTAACAACTGGTGTGAAATCATTTTCTTTTACGAAAAGAATATCATCGCCTGACTGTGAAAACTTATTTGCACTTGCTTTCTGTTTGACAGCCCCAATAATTGAACTTGTAGCGATTGAGCTATGAACTCCTCCCCAAATTAAGTGGGTTTCGATTGTTTGATATAAAGTATCTCGAACGGTTTGCAATGCACTTTGTACACCGTCAGCGGTCAAGTTACCTGAATCTGATAGATTGATACCAAAACCAAAACCACGAGGTGTCAAGATTTTATAACTTGTTTCAGTTACATCTAACACGCTACCAGTTTGCCCTTGCTCTTTAGCTTCAGGAAAACCAGTTAAATCAACAGACTGCAATAAATCTGCCCCAACTTTAGGAATACGTGACAAGAGAGGAAACAAGTCCCCAAGTCCCTCTGTACTAGTCACATTCTTAATTTGTTGGGCATAACGGTCTGTAATATTAAAATCAGCCATTATTTACCCCTTTCTTATTTTTTACCTCTTGAAACTTCCTCATTCGTTACTTTTTTAAGTATGCTGAACGGTTTTTACCACGAATAGAACCACCCACAAGAGTTTCAGAAAGCCATTGTTCAACGTTATAACGTAAGTCAAAGTCGTTGTAGTTTTCCATGTTCAAATCTCCGATTAGTACGTACTCATCGTGATTGTATACCGCTACTTCGTCCTTAGGCATCCAGACACGTGTTTCAAGATTAACAGCCCCAAACGATTGAGCGATTTGAGCCTTTGTCGCAAGTTCGTTGAATCGTGAGTGTCCGTCTGTTCCTTTAGCTTTTCGCAACTCTGCAAAAGTTTGTGGACTCATAACAATTGTGATTGCGTCAGAAATTGAGCACTCGGCAACTGCGTCAGTGATACCCTCAAACAAATCTTTATATTGAATTTGTTTTGTCCAACCGTCTGTGGCGGTTTTCAAACCATAGAAACCATTAGAACCGTCAGCAGAACCAAGAATCATGTTGTATTCCACTTTTTGGATAACACGGTTTACCATTTCAGACATTACATATTCAGACAATGCACCTGAATCATTTACACCACGGACTGTTGCTTTATCCATTTGTAAGTATGCTTCTGCCATTTGTGGACGTAGTGAACGTTTTGAAGCAGTTTGAGCTTTGTTTTTGTCTGTACCTGCTTTGAAAGTACCTTGTAAGAAAGTATCATCTACACCGTCTTCTGCAAGTGTCAAACCTTGGAATCGTGCTTTCATAGCACCGTCATAGATACCTGACTTACGTGCATATTTAGAAGTGATAGACCCTAGAGAGTTGACAACATTCAAATCTGCACCATTAGCAAATTCACGCAAGAAACCTTGTTCTGGCATTTCAGCCATTTTGTCCCCAAGTTCACGCATAAATTTAATTTCTGCGTCTTCTGGTTTTTCGCTAGGAATTGAAGCCTCACGTTCTTTTTTAAGTTCTTCGCGTTCTTTGTTAAGTTCTTCTACTTTAGCTTCAAGTTCTCGAACTTTTACACCTGCTTCGATTGCTTGTTTCATGATTTCTTGTGTTTCGTTTGCACCCATTTGTTCTAATTCTCCTTTTTCTTCTTCTCTTACTTTTGTCACTTTAGCACCTTTATTGCTAGGTAACGGAGTTAGTGACACCTCCGTAATTGTAACATCTTTGTAGTAGCCTACTCCGTCAATTTCACGAGCTTTTACACCGTTAGCATTAAAGCCAACTGATAAGCCTGTTTCTTCGATTTTTTCGGCTGTGTATTGTTCTTCATCAACGTAACCTGTCAAGATTACATTGTCCCCCTCAAGATGTACGAACCCTGAACCAATCTTTTCCCTATGGCGGTTAAGGATATCTACTCCGTCGCCTGCGTTAGCAATTGACTCGATAACCGTGCCATGAGAATCAATCGTTCCCAACGGGTTCGCTATTCCCCTTACTGCTTTTACTTTCAATATTTCCTCCCTTAGCCGTTGTTGATATATAAGCCACAAAATTCTCTTGATTGAAAATAATGTTCTTATCATGTTGTTTTAGTAACGGTAACACTTTTTGAATTGCGAACGCAATAATAGTAACTTCATTACTTTGTCCATATAACAACTCTCTAGGCATTCCATACTCACTTAACGCAATTTCAATTGCAAGGTTCGCGTCATTTTGTAGTGAACCGCTATAATCTGGCTGAATCTGTTTGATATCATCATCAGAACCAATAACTGATACACCATTGAATTCTCTGGCAAGTTGTTGTTGTTGCGTTAGACGTTCTCTTATTCTGTCCCAAACTTCCTTTAAACCGCTAGAGACTTTAGTTTTCCAATAGATTTTAATTTGGGCTTGTGAATCAAGACGTCTACCAATTCCATTACTAGCCATTCCAAACATAACGCCAAACCGTTGTGGGTTAGCACCATAGAACGGGTTCAATAACATTTCATAGTCATTTGTTCTTATAGTGACTTCCCTGCGGTTCGGTTCTCTGACTACGATATTAAACTGGTCTGCGCTTACTCTTTGAGCGTAATACTTAAAACCACCATACCAAACACGATATACTTCTTGACCTTGTAAAGCCCAATAAAATAAGTCTTCAAGTTTAGACGCTTCGGAATAATCAACATTGTCAAAATAAGAAACTAAGCCCAAGAGTTTACCCAATAACAAATCAGTCGTTGGGTCTTGGGCCGTGAAAGTAGAAAAGCTCACATCTTCCGCTCTACGCGATAGATTGAATAAACTCATTCACTCCTCCTTATTTGAACTCTCCTGTTTTCGCGTCAAATTTACGTCCAAACTCTGCTTCAATTTCTGTGACATACATTGTATCAATTGGTAGGTTAAGTTTACCAAACTCGTTTTTGTAATTGCGTAACATTCGAGGCGTCCGAACGTGGCGAACACTTACACCGTCAGAAACAAACCAATGTTTTTCTTTACCGCTGTTGTCTAGTCCTTTAATAAGGTACATTTTAATAATTCCTCCTGTTTGATTATTTTGATTTGAATTTCCAGTAACTGGTTTATTAAATAAGTCAAGTTCTGCCTGTCTGCGTCGTACTAAACCTTGTAAGACTTGACCGCCTGCATTACAATACTTCGGAATCATTGAAGCGACATAAGCGTGTGAGAACTCTGCCCAACCGTCAGCAATGAAAACATTACCACAATTATAAGCCAATGAAACTAAGGCGTCAAACTCATTTTGATTTGCTTTGCCTTTTACATAAGCGTCAACCATAGGTGCATACTTATTATTGATGTCAATCTCTAGCTGACTATCTGCTTGTGCTTGCGTCCATGTTGTTCCTGCTGTCACTCCATAATAACCCCAACCGATTGTGTACATTTGTTCCCACGGTACTGGTTTGTAAGCAGTCAAACGGCAACCCTCGAACTCTTTAATCAAATTCAAACCGTTTTGTGATACTTTGATGTTACCACCTCCATTTATTATTATTGTTTTTATAAGGGAACAACTAACCCAAACTTTCGCAATATGTCAAGATGTTATAAGCGTCTGCCATGTTATCATCTTTGCAATCAGAATCAACAAAACCTGTCTCCTTTAAAAGTTCTAGACTTTCTTTTTTGCGTTGTTCTCGTTTGCCTGAAATTAAATGATAAGCGCACCACTTAGAGTTATCAATAAAAGTATATCCATTTACTAGACCGTCAATAGCACCGATGAAATAACCGTTACAATTAGCCAATGTAATACTGTGCTTTCTGTTTCTTCCCATGATAGGCGTTTCAATAGCTAGATGATAATCTTTTAAGTCAAACTCATCTATGATATCTTTAATTGCGTTCACAATGTCAAAAGTACGTTCCCACGCGTTTTTCTTTGCGTTATATGCTTTAATGGAACCGACATATAATTGTCCGTCTTTTCTAAAGGCGTACCCAGTTCCCTCGTCTTTCTTACTAGCTGTACTGAAGTCAATAGCTAAAATTTTTTTCATTTCTACCCTCTTAAATAGGGAGGCTATAAGAAGTCACGACCGCATAAACATCTTCGCGTGTTTTGTCAATATTAACGCCGTAATCAGTTTTGTCAATAAATTCTAAAACTTGTTTCAACTCTACTTCATCATTAACAAAATAGATGTTTTTTTCTGCCATGTCTTTACCTCCCTCATTGATTATGGTATTATTATAGCATACCCATTTTTAGTTATGACTTTTATTGTACCTACAAAAGATTTAGATAGTTTACAATTTAATTAAATAATTTGTAACCAAAAAATAATATAATACTAACTATCAGCGTGGTTGAGCCATTTTGTATTTTTGACCCTGATTTTTTTACTTGATTTTGAAAAAACGTATGTTATAATAAATATATAAAAATTGAATACGCCTAAGGCTTGTCTGATGTCTTAGGAATTGAGTATATGAAAACCGTACTGAATAAGGCGCGAGTAATGAGTTAGGCAAAGCGGTAGCCCTGTGTGATGTCACTGAAAGCAAGTTTCAAACGCTCCCCCAACATAGGCAAAGTTAAATAAGAAGTTACCGCTTGGGTGTTCATCATAGCCGAATTGATGTGAGGACTGATTGAGTTACTAGCGCTGACATATTAATTAGTTCAAGAGGGGGGGATAAAAACTGCGTTTGCGTGGGTAGTTATACCCTTTAGCAAGGTAACTAAAAAGAAATATTTGATAGCTTGAATTGTAATATTATTTCAGCTATAATTAAAGCATAGATAAAAAAGAAAGAGGGTAAATGAAATGTTTATCATTTATTGGATAATGTCAGCCGTGTTTGGAATTATGGCTAGTGTAGACGGTTCACTTTATGGAGTTTGGTTCTTATGTTGTTTAGGTTGCTTTATCTTAGGTTTAGTAAATCTATTAAAAGGAGGTTTTTCAAATGACAATTAAAGACGACATCAAAGCAATTAACAAAGATATCTTAAAAGCAAAGAATTTTAAATGGCAGGTAAAACGAGCTAAGTATTGGTTAGTTAAATTACAAAATATCTACCCAGATTATGAATTTAAAACTTATTTTAGACCGCTACGTGATAGAAATATCATTTTTATTGACTATAAAGTAAAAGAGGTTTATTAAAATGCAAGACTTGTTTAAACGTGTCATAACGGCTAAGGAGCTACAAGAAAAAGAGGACTTCAAAGGAGGGAATGAGTGGCTGATAGAACACTTAATTCCAAGAGGTCAGGCAGGTCTAACTATTGCACCACAAAAGTCTTTTAAAAGTTCTACAACCCTACAAATGGCGTTAAGTGTAGCTAAAGGCGTTCCCTTTGGCTATTTTAAAACTAAACAAGCGAACGTGCTTATAATTGATAATGAGGATACTGATTTCGTATTACATCAACGGTTAAAGGCTTATAATGATGTTCCTGATAACTTACACTTCATCACAGGTGGAATTTTCAAGCTAGACAATACAAACCACATGAATGGGCTTTATAAGTTCATCAAAGAGAATAACATCAAGTTTGTTATTTTGGATAACTTAAAAGACATGCTGACAGATAGAAACACTTTGAACGATATGTCAAGCATGAATGACGTTCTGAATAACATAACACGCTTGAAACTGCTCCTGAATGATGTAACATTCCTTTTAATTGCCCACGCTAGAAAAGACACAAATAACCAATCTCTCGAGGAAAAGAGTTTTAGAGTTAGAAGTACTCACGCCTTAGGTAGTTCGGCTATTGGTGCATGGTTTGAATTCTGTTTGTGTCTAAGTCCTAAAATGGGAAAGAATAGCAAGTATTCAATCTTGACTGTTGAGGCGCGTAATTATGCTTATGACAAAGAAGTGTGTCTTGGTTATGTAGCTGACCAATTCCAAATCATAGACCCAACAGGCAACAAACCTAAAGAGATACTAGAGGAGGAACAAAAAGAGGGCGAAGAATACGAAGAAACAACAAAGGACGCTGAAAGTCTTTTAACATCATTGCAACAACAAGGAAAAGTAAATATAACAAACGATTAACCGCTTTGTATTTGACATTGTGGTTTTTCTTTTGTACAATTAAGTCATCAAGTTAAGAGAGGGAAACAAAAAAATGAAAGTAGCACTTGAAACACTTAATAAAATAGCAGTAAGACTTCAACAAAAAGAACCAGTAACAGATATTGAAAAAGATATGCTTATAGGGCTTTTAAATAGCGTTTATAGCTATTATAAACAAATGGAGGACATTTCTATGCTAGATGTCTTAGTCGTTCTCTATGAGCGTTTAACAGGCGTTAAAGCAGACAAGAAAGAAGAAATGGAACGCTTCATTGAAAAGTTCACAGCAAAAGGGCTTGTTAAGTTATTAGACGACTTAGAACAAAAAGGGAAACGCCAAAAAGAAGGTAAAGTTGACGAGATGTTCATCAATGAAACAAGAATGTATTACAAAGTAGTAGCAAACAAAATCAAAGAAAGAGGTATTAAATAATGGCAATTGAGAAAGTGGTATATCATTATGACGACGGAACAAAAAGAGAATATCCACCACGATTGACAGACCTAGAACAGTTAGAGGAGTTTAGAAAGTCAAAAGCTGACATAAAAGAATTATATGAGTTCATGCAAGAACATCTAAGCAAGTTTGAGGCTAAGTTGTCACTATGCTTCAAGTATATGATTGACAATCTAGGTATGGAAGAACAGCAGGCAAACAACACTTTAGAATTTTGGTGTGATGAATGGGCATTACAAAACGTTCACTTTATCCTAGAGGGCGGGGAATGCAAAATGTGTGGTAAACAATGTAATGCCAAAAAAGTCTTTTGTTCAGAAGAATGTTACAAAGATTATATTGAAATAAAACACAACTGTAATTGACATAGTTAAAAGAATTCGATATAATTAATTCATCAAGTTAAGAGAGGAAACAAAAAAATGATTACAGTAACTTATTTACTAGATGACGGCTCTAGTGATTGGACTTATAGCGTTAAAAAATTACGTACTGCCGTTGAATGTATTATAAAAGATATGAAAGAAGTATCAACGATTGTAAAAGTAATTGTGTTTGATGAAAATGGGAAGAAAATTTTAGAGGGTGACAGATGATATTTTTTCTTTATAATTGTGTTGATTGAAACTTTAATATTATACTTGATTTTAGAAAGAGGTTAAAAAATGGCGCAAGATTATTATGCAAATAAGTACGGTATTCAATTAGAGGAGTTTTTGATTTGGGGTTCTGAATGGGACTTGAAATTCTGGCAATATAACTTCACAACTGGTCAAGGTTTTGCTTTAACAAACGCTTTGAAGTACATTGTAAGGGCTGGTAAAAAGCCTGATGAACCGTATGAAAAAGATATGGATAAATATGTTGACTACATAAATATGGCTGTCAAAATGGGCTTTACACAAGAGGAGGCGGAAGATTGGGTAGCACTTCAAAAATCAATCTTTGAGGAGTTCAAAGGAAGAAAGGCGGAACTTGAAGAACTTGAAAAAAGAAAGGAAACGAAAGAGAATGCTGAAATACGTGGCTTTCAATAGACAAACATTTATGTGGTTCCATACTAAGGAGCAACTAGCGAACCACTTTAACATCACGGTAGCTTATTTAGATTTGTGGCTGAATAAAAACAAGCCTTTAAACGGTTGGTTTGTGAAAGAGGTAAATTATGATTCTGAATTGGAACGACTTCAATAAATGGCGTGAAACTAGCTTAGAGTATCATAAAATGATAGGCGAACACAATTATACTAATGCACTAACATTTTTTGAGTATGTAAGACAATACTTTAACGCTAAAGGCTTCCCACCTGCTGAAAAGAAAACAAAAACAGGCAGAAAAGGAAAATACACGCAAAAAGATAGTAAAGAACAATTAAAACAAATACATGAATACATCGGAGGAATAAAAAAATGTTGACTTTATTATTAACAATTATATTTATTTGGCTTGTGTTTAAAGCCGTTGAAAATGTAGCCGAAGAACTTGGAAGATACATCAGAGGGTTCTTTAAATGGTTGTGGAAAATGTACAAAAAACATATTAATAAAGGAGTTAGCCTATAATGGAAAGCAAAGTTCTAAAATTAATCAATGAAATTAAAGTACCAAAAAGCCAATATAACAGCTTTGGAAAGTACAATTTCAGAAATAACGAGGATATTCAAACGGCTTTGAAGCCTTTGTTATTACAGTTCGGTCTTATGGAAAAAGCGACAACTGAAATGTTAGAAATGAACAACGAGCTGATGTTGCACGTTCATATTGACATCTTTGACCCTGATAACCCTAATGACATCGCAAGCGGTGACGGTTGGGCAGTTATTGACATCAATAAGAAAGGTATGGATAAAGCGCAAGCAACTGGTGCTAGTCAATCATACGCAAGTAAATATGCCTACGGTCAAGCGTTGAAATTAGACGATACCAAAGACGCCGATAGTACAAATAAAGGTCAAAACAATGTTACACAGATGAAACCACGACCAAAACCAAACTATCAATACAATCTAAGCGACTTAAAAAAGAAGGTAGCAAATAAAGAAATCTCAAGCGACCAAGCCAATGAACTTTGCAAACAAGGAAAAGTAAATATGAATGCTTAACGCTTGACAAGATGAAGTAAATAAGTTATAATTAAACTATCAAATAAAGAGAGGAAAATAAAAAAATGAAAATTATTGAAACTTTAAAAGTAAACGAAATTAACACAAAACAAGTTGAAACATCAAACGGAACTAAAAAAGTTCTATCATTCAAAGCGTACCCATTTGACCACTATATCGGAGGTATTTGGTTACCTGATAGCGTAAATTATGGCGACATCGTAACAGTATTTATTGACCAAATCAAATCCGAAACAAAAGGCGACAAAACTTATTATAATGCTTCGTATGCTAAAGTAACACCTGAATTTAACTTAAACCGTGACAATAATGAACCACAAAACAATACGGTTGACTTATTTGGTGGAAGCGCTCCTGCTGATATCTCTGACGACCAATTACCATTCTAAAGGAGTTCAGCCATGGGATATGATTATGAAATGATACTTGATGAAGTAGACAAATTGAGTCTACAAGGACGAGTAGAGGAAGCAAAGGAACTTGTGAGGGAACTTGTTCCTCCTCTGTTCGCTATTGACTTTACTAACTTAATGGAATTAATTGAAAGGAATACATACAAACTATGAAAATCGCTAAAGAAACATTAAATGCACTTAAAAACATGCCTATTATCACTTTGAACACTATCCACGATTTACTAGAAGTAAAACAGCATATTAACAACTATCAACGCAACACAAACAAAAAATACGGTCTAAACCTCGAAAAAGACGAAGTAATTAACCGTGAAGTGGCTGACATGATTATTATTAACACGTTAGGAAAGCTCAATATGTTGCCTGAACAATCTTATTTCTTGCGTTTGGTACGTAATACCGAAGCTAATAGCCATAAAGTTCGTAAGGCTGAAAAATTTGCTCAAAAAGCCAATTTAGTTGATAAAATCGTTGAAATGTTTGAATTTATCAATGATACTTCTATAATTTATTTTGATGAAACGAAACTATTCCATTTTATTAAAAATCAAAATGTCCAAAACCTTGAATATTTTGGTACTAGTGGACGAGAAGAGTGGTTCTTTAATCGTGTTAAATGGTTGTTAGATACTTATAAAGGGGAATAAAATGATTAACTTACAAAATAAAAAATTAGACATCAAGGAGTTTCTTGAAGAGTTAGGCTTTACCGTTAGTTTAGACTATGAAAGAGAACCAACGGGCGTGATATTTGCTGAAATACACCCTATTGTTAATCAAGTAAGCAATGATTCAGCCATTTATCAGACGTTTAGAACGCTTGAAGTAGAACTTATGGTAATTTGTACCGAAGAAACAGAAAATAGCTTATACAGGGCTATACAACTCTTGAGCGATGAGCATTATATCTATGCCAATACAATCACAGACAACACAAATATTATAAAATTAAGAGGTAACTACTATGATTAATGACAATACATTGAACTTTATCCGTTTCTCAAGTGGTTTCAATAACTTAAAAAAAGAAGAACTCGAAGCCTTTGCCGAAAATGAAATCTTTGAACTTAATGAGTATAACGCAAGTGAGGGAACACAAGGAAAATACTTTTATACTTTGAAAGATGTCAACACAAACGGAACGCTTAAAAGCTACATCATTGAATGCTTAAAACTTTCACTACAAACACGCTGGGGTAACAATCTAGAGTACCACATCAACCGCAAAACGAAATATTTAAATAAATTAACTGGAATGCAAGTGTAACACAATCTTAATTTGACAAACTTAAATAAAAGCTCTATAATTAATAATATAAAAAAGAAAGAGGAACTAAAAAATGAAACTTAAAAACCAAATCGAACTTCTCAACAACACTTTGAAATTACATGATGAAAAAGTTGATGAACATTTCCCAAAAGATGAAAGCAAAGTAACTGCTTATGCTAAAGCTCAATATATGGACTTGTTCAGTGTGCTTCAAGAAATTGCTAAAGCGTACGAATTTACAGCAAGACGGCATAAAGATAAAGCGTCTGTAAAAGCTATTGAAATTCTTATGACAAACATAAATGAACATTCTGAAATGCTCAACGAAATCCTGGAAGATACTGATTATGAAAATTGGACTAAAGAAGAAGAAGAACATTATACTGGTGTTTTCTACTATGACTTGCATAGAACAGTAGAGGAAACAATTGAAGAAATGGAGGAGGTGTAAAAATAGTATACGTTATTTATATTGTGTCATTCATCTTGTACAGTTGGTACTTGATTAAAGTAGGAAAGAAACACGCTGAACGTGAAGCTAGACGAGCGGCTCGAAAAGCAGAACGGGCGGCTCGAAAAGCAGAACGGGCGGCTAAAAAAAATTTAATTAAATAGAAAGTGAGGTCATTACTCTTCATTTACACGCCACTCTTAATTGAGTGGTTTTTTGTTTGGTTGTTGATGAGGTACGCCCTACTATATAATGCCCCTGCAAGCTCATAGATTGGCTTGTATTGCATTTTAAATAATTTCTAGGATAATGACAAGGAACAGACCGAAACATGCAAAATAAGACGTTTTATGAGCAATTACATCATATTTTTTACAAAACAAAAAAT
>ERZ894180.880-NODE-880-length-21189-cov-8.803634_pt1 | contig 21189 bp, 16 predicted proteins | sample MGYA00380278_ERZ894180 | MGnify/ENA primary metagenome ERZ894180 (study PRJEB32331, sample SAMN06328450) | human gut metagenome | biome: human gut microbiome; feature: stool | host: Homo sapiens | collected 2013-02-24 ...
CATCCGGAGTACCGCCGGCCACGCCTGCGACATACGTGCCGTGCCCGTCGGGATCGGTGACTGGAACAAGGGAGAGTGGATCGCCGCTTTCAAGTGCCGCGTCGAGATCGGACTTGGTATAGAGACTGCCGTAAGGAAACTGCGCCGGCGGCGTTCCCGTCCGGTCCGTCTGATCCCAGACGGCGAGAATCCGGCTCTGTCCGTTGGCATGCAGAAATGCGGGGTGGCGGTAATCAATGCCGGTGTCCAGAAAACCGAAGATTACATTTTTGCCTGTATATCCGCCGCCGTAGAGATTCTGCGTCTGGACAATCCCGGAGACTTCCAGTGAGAGCGTGGAGAGCGGCGTAAAAAGTTTTGGAAGCCCGGTAAAGGGAACTGCGCCGAAGAGATTTTCCGGCAGCAGACTCCGCTCGAGAAAGAGAACGGAATACTGCGGGTTCAGCGTAAGAAGAGCACTTGATTCCGGAAACAGCATCTGGTACCGCTCGGACTGTGCCACGTAATTCTGGATCAGAATGTTGATGTAATCGTTGGAATAAATGATGTCTGTAAGATCCATAAAGAGACCCTTTGTTTTTGATGCTATTGTATGCAAACATTACGTCAAAGTATGCATGAAACAAAAAAAGCCCCCCTTACCTGACGCAGTGTCTGCGCGGTAAGGTGGACGAAATAGAATCAGCTTTCGAGAAGAGCGCTGATATCCTGTTTCGGTACTTCCATTGGGTAATGGCTGTCGAAGCATGCACGGCAGATCGGCAGATCGCCGACCATGTTCTGGAGTTCCTCAATCGGCATGTAGCCAAGAGAGTCGGCTCCGATCTGCTGGCGGATCTCCTCCGTGGAGTGAGAGCTTGCGATCAGCTGTTTGTTCGAAGGAACATCGGTGCCGAAATAGCACGGATACAGGAACGGCGGAGAGCTGATACGGACATGGACTTCGGTCGCGCCGGCTTTGCGAAGCATCGTGATCAGGTTGGAAATCGTTGTTCCACGGACAATGGAGTCGTCGACGAGCACGATCCGTTTTCCTTTTACAACAGATTCGAGAACGCTCAGCTTGATTTTGACGCTGGATTCCCGTTCCTTCTGGGTCGGCTTGATGAAGGTACGGCCGACATAGCTGTTTTTGTGGAACGCAAGACCGAACGGGATGCCGGATTCTTCGGAATAGCCCTTTGCGGAGGCAAGTCCGGAGTCCGGGACACCACAGACGAGGTCTGCATCAACCGGGTAGGTCTTTGCGAGAGTTGCACCGCCGCGGATTCTGGCTTCGTAGACACTGATATTGTCTATTTTGCTGTCGAGGCGGGCAAAATAAATATATTCAAAAATACATCTTGCCTGCTTCTTCGGATTGATCGCCATGGATTTATCCGATTTCATTCCATGTTTTGTGAAGCTTACAATTTCTCCAGGCTCTACATCTCTTACGAATTCTCCGCCAACGGCAGCAATCGCACAGCTTTCGGAAGCAAGGAAATATGTATTATCTCTCTTTCCGATACAGAGCGGTTTCAGTCCGAACGGATCTCTTGCTCCGATCAATTTTCTCGGCGAGGTAACAACCAGCGCATATGCACCTTTGATCTTCTTCATCGCATTTTTCACCGCGTCTTCTGCCTTCTTTACATTCAGACGTTCTCTGGCAATATGATATGCAATCACTTCAGAATCAATCGTTGTCTGGAAAATTGCGCCTGTGTACTCCAGTTCATGGCGAAGCTCGATTGCATTGGTCAGGTTACCATTATGTGCGATCGCAAGAATTCCTTTCACATAATTAATAACCAGTGGCATCGCATTTTCTGCTCTGGAACCACCCGCCGTCGAATATCTGACATGTCCGACACCAAGATTTCCCTTCAGTTTCTGAAGCGACTCTTCATCGAATACTTCATTTACCAGTCCAAGGCCTTTCTTGGAATGTACTTTTCTCTCTCCATATGTATCCGTCACCGCAATACCACAGCTTTCCTGTCCTCTGTGCTGCAATGCAAAAAGTCCATAATAAACGGATGGTGCAACATCTCCGCCATCCATATCATAGGCTCCAAACACACCGCATTCTTCACCCAGTCCTGTTGTTACTTTTTCAAATTCACTCATAAATGCAGACTCCATTCTTTTCAAATTTTTCATTTGTCAAAACTGTCTTTAAAAAGCATTTTGCTATATTAGTATAATACAAGGCAGAAGGAAAAGCAATATTTCCACCTGCCTTGTATTCGTACCGATACATTATTTATAGCGCACCTTTTAATAAGTTTTACTTATAATTGTGTTTTATTCATTAGAATTTTAACATACAATCTCTTTTGAACGCATGACGATTAATCATTGAATTTCCCCAGAAATTCTTTCATTCTTTCATTCGATGAATCAAATACTTCCTCCGGAGTTCCTTCCACTGCGATCACTCCCCCGTCCATAAAAATCACATGATCAGATACATTTCTCGCAAAATTCATCTCATGGGTGACAATTACCATCGTCATATGTTCCATTGCAAGTTCACGAATGACCTTCAGAATCTCTGCAGTAAGTTCCGGATCTAATGCCGACGTCGGCTCATCAAAGAACAGAATGTCCGGATTCAGCGCAAGTGCTCTCGCAATCGATACACGCTGCTGTTGTCCGCCCGATAACTGACATGGATATGCATTTTCCTTATCGGAAAGTCCCATCTTCTTTAAAAGCTCTCTTGCTTCTTTATAAACCTCTTCTTTCTTACGCTTCTGCACTTTGATCGGCGCATCTGTAATATTCTTCATCACCGAATAATGTGGGAACAGATTAAAGTTCTGAAATACGAGTCCGAATGTTCCTTCGTAATGAATCTCTCCCGCATCCGCAGTCTCAAGTCCTGTCGCACACCGAAGAAGTGTCGATTTACCGGAACCCGACGGGCCGATAATACCCAGAACTTCTCCCTTTTCTACCTTTAGAGAAATGTCTTTCAGAACTTCTACTCCATTAAAGCTTTTTTTAATATTTTTCATTTCAAGCAGACTCATGGTCTATTCCTCCTAATGGTAATAATTCAATTTTTCTTCAATCTTCTCCATGATCATCGCAACCAGCAGGTTGAACACATAATAGAAGATACCGGCCGCGATATATGGAACCATAGAGGTCTGTGCCGCTGCGATTTGCTTTGCCATAGTAAACATCTCAGTTACCGCCAATACAAATGCAAGTGAAGTATCTTTTACCAATGTAATGATCTCATTCGTCACGGCAGGCAGAATATGTTTACACACCTGTGGAAATACAATACGGAAAAATGTCTGACCTTTCGAATACCCAAGCACCTTTGCCGCTTCATACTGTCCCACCGGAATTGCTTCAATTCCGCCTCTGTAAATTTCTGCAAAATATGCCGCATAATTAATTGCAAAACCAATCAGTACTGCTGTCATACGATATCCTGTGGAAATTCGCATTCCAAACAGATAATAAGGTCCGAAATACACCACCATAAGCTGCAACATCAGCGGTGTTCCTCTCATAATTGATATGTATAATTTTGAAATCCATCTGACCGGTGCGATCTTCGACATTCTGCCAAATGCAACTACTAGTCCAAGAGGCAGCGAAAAGAGTAATGTCAGGATAAATATCTCTGCCGAAATCCACATTCCCCCACCAAGCTCTCTTATCAGTGTTCCTATCTCCATCTGTTACATCCTCCAGTTCTTTCAAGCGAGTAAAAAAGAGCCAATCCCCTCCGGGGTTGGCCCCTTCATTTTACTTACCGTTCTTTCCTATACAAAGAGCTCCCGGAACTCCGTAATCTGCATATTTTTCTGCAATCTTATCCACTGTTCCGTCTTCTGCCATTTCATCCAGTGTCTTCTGGACTTTATCTTTCAGCTCTGTATTTCCTTTTTTGAATCCAACCGCATACTGTTCAGATGAAATTTCTTTATCCAGGATCTTATAATCATCCGGATTTTTTCTTGAATTCACCTGATAGTTCGCAACTCCGATATCCATTGCAATTGCATCGCATGCACCAGATTCCAGATCCATGAATGCTGTATTATATTCAGCAACCTGATTCAGATCTGCAAATGTTGCCGCCAGATCTTTCTGATCCCCTTCCAGTGCCGCAAGTGCGGAAGAATCCGTCTGTACTTCCACATGCTTTCCCTTCAGCCCGGCAAAATCATCAATACCGGAATCACTTCTGACTACTACAACCTGCTTGTTATCAATATATGGATCTGACCACGTGTAATCATCTTCACGACCGTTCATAGTAAATCCATTCCAGATACAGTCTATCGTCCCGGAATTCAGTTCCGCGTCCTTGGAATCCCAGTCAATTGGCTGTTTTACCAGTTTCCAGTTGTTTCTGTCACATACCTCCTGTGCAAGATCGAGGTCGAATCCAACATATTCTCCACTGTCGTCTTTATATCCATATGGCGGGAAAGAAGCATCAAATCCAACGATCAATGTATCATCATCATTCTCTACCTTTGCTTCTTTTGACGATTTCTTCCCATTATCAGATGAACCGGAATCTTTACTTCCACATCCTGCCAATACCGTTGTAGCTGCCATTGCCGTAACAAGGAGCAGTACTAATCTCTTTTTCATTACATATATCCTCCTGTATTCCTTTTACGTGTGCCAAACAGCCACTACACTCTTTTATCAGTTTAGCAGTTGATTACTTTATCACACTAAAATCTTTGGATATATTATCATATTCTGCGGTGTTTGTCAATCCTGCGGTATTCCTTTTTCCATTCTTCCAGCTTTTCTTCCGGAATATCCAGACCAATTTCTTTTTTAGTCTGGTCTATTTCATTCTGTATCACAGTATCAAGACTTAGAAGCACCGGATTCCCCGACAACAACTTAATATATTCTTCATGAGGAAGCGCTCTGTAGCAGCTATAGAGATATGCTTTTAACATATCCGGCTGTTCACATATCTTATACGCTTCCTGATAAGCTTTTGCAGCCTCTTTATACAAAAACTGATGCCCGTATGCTGCCCCCATACTCGCATATACACGCCCATAAAACTTCTTATCTACCGATTCATCCCAATCTCTGTTAATAATAGACTGATATACAAGAATCGCCGATTCATATTCTTTACTGTTCTGTAAGCTGTCCGCCTTATATTTTTCTTTTTCTACATCTCTCTGTGACTGCAGCTGCTCCAGAACACTTTGCATTTTGTGGATCTCAGCTGCCGCATATATATTAGATTCTTTCAGAATCGTAAGTACAAATTCTTCCATGGAACCATTTTCCCGGAGAAGTCTTCGAAGTTCGGATGACAATTCCGGAAGTTCCAGTTCATCACCAATCCATCTGCATAATCGTTCGTTCACAATTGTATAATCAATCAGATACAAATTATTGCAGATGTAATAGCACAATTCTTCGATTGTATAAATCCGCATGTGCACCCTGGATATTTCGAAAGGTCTTTTGGCCCGTTTTTTATGACAAAGAATTAAACTGCCCATTGATACCTCCTAAATGTAATTCCTTTTCTACAAAGAAGTCTGATGCCGGATAGAACTCGCCAAATCCCACATCTTTGAAACGAAGTCTGCACGTACGCTCATCCAGAAACATCACTTCTATCTGAAGCCTCAACGAATAATCCGTACGTTCCGGAAGTCCTTCCAAAGAAACAGTTTCCACTTTAAGATCTTCTCCATCCAGTGACTCTATATGAATCTCAATATCAGATGTATCTTCCAGTATTACTTCCCACTGTCCATCAGCTTCATACCAATGTGTTCCCCATGCAACGATCGGATACCAGCCTTCCTGCCCCGCAATACGCATGCGCAGACAAATCTGTTCTGTCATCTTCGTCCCATCAAGATAAATCGGTCCATCGTCATAAGGGTCTGCATAACGCATGGACGAATAGCAGGCACCTTTACTGTAAAGATTATTTCCGAGAAAGGCCCTTCTTCCGTTACATAACACCTTCAGAGAATTCGGATACCAGTTATTTTCAAACCCCTCCCCTGTCAGATAAACCGACGATACTACTTTTTTATCAAACACATTCTGAATAAATGATTTAAAGCTTTCATCGGCATCCTTCGCCTTGTCCACATTCAGCACAGGATAAATAGCCTCAAGTTCCCTCATATGTGCATTGGCAACTTCTTCTACTGTTACGAACATGTCTCTGCTTTTTGTGCTCACTGTATTCAGACGTCTGAGCATATATGCACGTATCTCCTGTGCATCGCAGTAGAATAACGCCGATTCATACTGCCACAGTTCTTTTGGCTGATAGAACATATACTGGCAAAAGCTTTCCTTATAATCCTGTACGAACACACACTCTCCGGGCACACCTATATGTTTACCGATCCCCTTTAACATCTTTGACATATCCACATTCGTATATGGAACAGAAAATGTAATATAATCAATCTTTTCAAACTTTTTCAGCATCAGACTGACAAATTTGGCAAGGAGCCATACTCCGTCATGTATCTTTTCTCCTACACGTACTTTTTTTCTTTTCACGGCCTTCCGGAACAGATGTGTGACAATGTCTCCTTCTCCTGCTTCTTTTAACCGTTTTGCTTCCTGTCCGTAAACCCATCGGTCTTTATAATATCCCAGTATCAGAGGAATCTGATAATTGTCTACTGCTGCCTCCATCGTTTCCGGCTCTTCTTTATTCTCATCATAATAGCTGATCTGACAGCTTTTTTCATTCAGATCAACTCCCAGAATACTTCCTTTTTTCATTATCATCTCCTCCTTTCTTCATTAATATATCTTAAATATCTGATTCGCCATCTGTTCTTCTTCCTCGAATTCCAGCATAGCTTTTTTGCGTTCTGCCTCAGAGTCCATACCTGTCATTTCATTCAACTGCTGATATTTTCCCGCGTAAATGCGTTCTTTATCAGTTTCCAGTGTCTTCTTATCTGTAGTGATCATTTCTCCATTTCCGGACTCCTGGAAATAATAGCTTACAGACTCATCATCATAAAGTACAAACTGCTTTACATAAAGATTCTCATATACAGGCATCATGGCTTCTGCTCTGTATCCAAGTTCTTCTCTTTCTTTTTGCTTCATCTTATAGTACAGCCTTACCTTTCCTCCCGGCTTACAACGATATGCTGCCATAACCTTATTATAAAGCTGTACTTCTCTTAACCATTCTTCCGGATATTTCAGGTAATATGGGAATACCATCTGTTTTTCACACATTTCTCTTATTACCTGATGAAGGACCGCCGCCATTTCCTCAGAATATTCTTTATCTGAATAATACTTCAAGAGTGCAATCTTACATACATCCGGCAGATCTTCTTTCTCTTCACATTCGTTTGCAATTATTTCAAATACACATTTTTCCAGATTACGTCCGTATACGATATATTCTCTGGATACATATGCAAGATATGCCTGCTTCAGACGGAAATATACATTATCCGACAGATAATAATCTTCAAATATATGCTCTTCTTTATATAACGTCTCTGCAAATACCATCTGAGTGATAATTCTTTCGCTGACCTTATATGATGGCACACCATACTGCTTCAGCACTTTCCACAGCCGTTTCATATCACCGATTGCGCCGCAATAATACTCCGCCAGATATGTCAGTGTCACTTTATCATACTGGCCGCGTCTGAACATCTCAAACGCAAGATAACTTAGAAAATCATCTTCTGTATAATTTTCTTCTCTGATCCTCCGGCTGCATACCAGAAATACATCTTTATCATCAAATGCATCGATTCCTTTTGCCAGAATCTTATCATAATCTGGTTTTTCTTTTTCCGGCTCCTGATTCCAGAATCCCGTAGATGCCGCATACTTTCGGCACATATCTACAAAACGTGGTTCATAGAACAGACGCTTGGTCTCATACGGAATCGAATCCGTATAGTGTCTTCCCTCCACAGACTCCCAGACAATTCTTGATTCCTTGTCATACAGATATATAATTGCCCCATTCTTCTCGTCATAAGGAATACGCTGACGGACAGAGCCGTCCTTTTCAATAACCAGAACGCACTTCATACCACGTACTTTTGTTCTTACTTCATAGGAATAACAAATGTCACGCATCGCCTCCATACGCTCCGCAGACATCTCATCTTCTTTGCAGAAGCGTTTATATAAAGTGCGCAGTGATTCTGTAATATGGCGCTTCATCAATTGTTCCCATGTAAATGCTACCATCTGTTCCCGGTAATTCAGATACAGATCTCCGGCCTGTTCCTCATGAATCACAAGACTTGCATAGAGATATGCCGCTTTTTTATAATCCAGTGCATTTCCATGCATAAAATACAATACCAGTGATTTTGGAAGCGGTCCGTGTGCACTGTCCTCATCAATTGTCATCATATAGTATTCATAAAGCTGTGCGATCTTAAGATCCGAATCTACTGCCTTCTGATACCAGAAGAAATACTTTTTCTCTGTTTTATTTCCTTTGATCAGAAGTGTACAGATTGTATTAAGGATCATCGGTTCATCGTACATCTTATAGATTCTTTCCAGAATTCTGAAAAGATTATCACTGTATTTCTTCTGCTGGCTGGCAAAATTTGAAATATAAAGGGCCAGTTCTTTTGTCATCATCCGGTATTTTGTAGCAAAATTCAACACCTGTATCTCGAATGTTCCGAGCTTTTTAAGAAGCGTTGGCTTTTCCTGATAACACAGATATGCTTCTAGATAGAACATAACCGAATGAATTCCATATTCAAACTGTTGTTCCAGAACTTCCAGACGTTTGTACGGATTTTTATAGCGTGTATCCAGATTCAGGATCATATAAAGCAGCCACCAGGAATCCTGATGACGCATATATGTCTTTCCAACCTCATCCAGTACCCGTTCTTCATAATTCACGTCTCCACGGATTTTTGCAGTCAGGTAAAGATAATAACAGTTTGTCAGTGGATCTTTCCCGATCGCAAACCGGTTATAATTATAATTCTCCAGAATCCATTTGGCTTCTTCTATCTTCTCTCCAAGCAGATAAATATTAGCCAGCATGAGCTGGTATACCTCATTGAGTGGTTCTAATTTGCGAAGTGTAACCATCTTCTCGATCGCACTGTCCACCCAATGATCTCTGCTTACTCTTCCTGCCATATAGCCTACATATTCTTTTACGATCTGTGCCATCAGAAGTTCCGGCATCCTGTGATCTTCGTCATATTCCTGATTCTGCAGTACTTCCACTTCATATGTCAGTGTCTCATACGGTGTCACAAATTTCAGTGCTCCGTAATTACGTCCTCCATGAAGCTTCTCTGCTCTTACCACATATTCTATCTCATGTGCATTTCCCACAAAATCTTCTGTACTGATTTCCGGTCTTGATACCCGGATAAAATCTCCTACTGTCTCAATCTTGATCGGCATATATCCCCAGGTATTCTTCATCAGAGTCAAAGTTCCTTTCGTTGACTCAGTCAGATCTTCAAACAGCATTCCTTCTCCCTGCAATGTCAGAAAAATGCATTCTTTCTGCTTGATTCCCACCATGAATTCTTCCATCGCCTGCTCACCGAGAGACCATTTACGCATATTGTCATAAAGATAGAAAGTACGTTCATTTTCATATTTTAAAATCTCATAGAATTCTTTAGACCGGAATAATCTTCCTGCTTCCGAAAAATCTTTGATCGCAAGTTTTCGGAAATCATCTGTGCTTTGTACTTTTCCATACGTTGTCATCACATATGGTTTTTCTATAATAGCTGTAAACGACAGTTCATATTCACCACCGCTGCATACGATCGTAAATTTACCTTCTTCTACATGTCCCGGACGAAGCCCACGTCCGTCATATGTAAACTCAACCCTCGACGGATTTCCCTCGAATCCCTGGTCCTTAAAATGAACACGAAAAGAAGACGAGTAAACGAGTCCTCGTATTCTGCCTTCATTATTCGCCCTCATTGTAAAACTTCCCCTGTATACTTCCCCTTCACCTATAATGAGCACCAGATTCGTCTCATCGAATATAACATCAGGTCGTATCAACTGAAAGTCGCCTTTTGAAAATTTTTGGATTTTATTTTTCAAGTCCTACACCTGCTTCTTTCGTTGCTTTTTTCTTAAAACATACTATAATAAATTATAGCATTGTTTGTCAACGAATGGCAATGCCGGAAAGAGAAAATATCAAAATTGTGTCGATAGGATGGAAAATTATGAAAAAAAAACCAGAATTTCACGGAAGCGATCTGGAAAAGATCGCAGATTATTATCACCTTGATAAGGAAAAGATTGTTTTGTTCGGCGCCAATGTAAACCCGCTCGGATTATCCGGACAGGTAAAAAAAGATCTCGCAGAACATCTGGATATCATCAGCAGTTATCCAGACAGAGATTATACAGATCTGAAAAAAGCAATTGCTGCATATACCAATACCTCGCCGGAACATATTGTTGTCGGAAATGGTTCTACGGAGCTTATCTCACTTCTGATCAGCCAGCGCGCACCAAAAAGAGCGCTGCTTCTGGGACCGACCTATTCCGAATATGCAAGAGAGCTGAATCTGGTCGGCGGCACACTGGAATATTATAATCTGAAAGAAGAACAGGATTTCAGACTGGATATTTCCGATCTGACCGATACACTGAAAAGTGATATTAATCTTCTGATCATCTGTAATCCGAACAACCCGACCTCTTCAGCCATCAGTACCGCTGATATGAAAAAGCTGTTAACCGTATGCCGGTCACTTGGTATCTTCGTTATGATCGATGAGACTTATATCGAATTCGCACCGGAAGGCACTTCCCTCTCTGCAGTTTCTCTTGTACCGGAATTCGACAACTTCATGGTCATCCGCGGTGTATCCAAGTTCTTCGCCGCACCTGGACTTCGCTTTGGTTATGGTCTCACCAGTAATCAGGCATTTCTTCAGACGCTTCTTACCCACCAGAATCCGTGGAGCCTGAACAGTGTCGGAGCTTATGCCGGAGAACGGATGTTGAAAGATACCGATTATATTAAGAAGACCTGGACTCTCATTGATTCCGAGCGCACCCGAATGTGCACAGAGCTTTCCGGACTGGATACCGTAAAGATTTATCCTGCTTATGCCAACTTTGTCCTTGTAAGGATTTTAAAAGAAGGACTCACTTCTTTCGATGTCTTTGAAAAGGCGATTCACCAGAATCTCATGATCCGGGACTGTTCTTCTTTCGAAAGCCTGAACGGAGAATATGTACGGTTCTGCATTATGAATCCAGAGGATAATGACCGGCTGCTGGATGTATTCCGTTCATTATAATCAATGCAGAGAACCTGCCACCGGCAGCTTCTTCCGAATGCATGGCAATACAAACACCTGTCTGCGGCCCGGTATCATTCCTGAAATGATCCAAGTTACAGACAGGTGTTTTTCATATTTTCCTATATTATTTTTTTAAGATCAATGCCATAAAGGTAAGTTCTTCATCACCGGTGTTCTTAATTCCATGTGCATCTCCGTCTTTACACAGGAACAGATCGCCAGGATTTGCCGGCTGTTTTTCGCCGTTATCGTCATAAGTTCCGTGTCCGGTCAGAATGAAGTAAGACTCCGTCTCACCATGATGATAATGGTATCCTACTTCACATCCCGGATCCAGATGAATCTTGGCATACATCTTACATGCTTCTCCAACTTCTTCCGAAGTAACCATTGCTTCTCTTACAATATAACCGTCTCCGCCATTTACATGTTCCACTTTTACCAGTTCTCTTTCGCCTTCTCTTGTCATTTTTAAGTTCCTCCTTGATTCGTAAAACATTCTAAAACAACAATACAACCTGAAAGATACAAAGTCAATGGTAAACCCTTAATCTTAATTCACGATCCGGTAATATTCTTTCGCAGTTATACTGTAAACGATGATATAGAATACCGCAAACACCGCTATCGTAATGATTGTGCATACCGCAAACAACGATACATTCGTAAGATTTAATACTCCCAGAATTTTTGTCATTACTTTAAAGGCTACTGCAACATGGATCACTGCTACAACCAACGGCAGGAAGAATACGCTTAAGACCTGGCTTCTGATGGAACGCTTCACTTCTTTTTTACTCATGCCAACCTTCTGCATGATCTGGTAACGCTCCCTGTCATCATAGCCTTCCGATATCTGCTTATAATAAATGATCAGTACCGTTGCCATAATAAACATACTTCCCAGATAGATTCCAATAAAGAACAGTCCGCCGTACAATTCATAAAAAGAAGAACGGCTTAACATACGGCTTTCCATCGTTCCATCCGGAAACTTTTCATAAAATTCGTTCTGTATCTGTTCCAGTGTCTCTTTTTGTTTTCCGTCATCTCCCTTCAGGTTGAATTTATCTGCATAAGAAAATGACTCGATACGTTCAATCTGCTCTGCATTTGCAAATACAATGTATAATGTCTTATACATTTCTACCGTGCTCTTCGGCTGGCTCGTCATCTCGGACAGTTCTTTTTTCACCTGATAGTTCTGTCCTGCAATGTTTATCTGTTTTTTTCCACATTTGCCGTTCGTGGTATAGGTCAGTATCTCCTGTTCCTTTAACGAAACATTCTGTTTTTCTATCCGGTTATACTCTTCCTGTGTGATCATCTCTACATAGTAAAAATGATTGTCCGGATAGTACTGCTCTATCTTTTCCAGATTATTTCCTTTCAAAACCGCATTCATACTGCCATATCTGTACCGGACTCTGTCTGTTATTTTTACCCCTGCTTTCTCACATTGTTCTTTTATCAGTCTCTGAAGAGTCTCTTCATTATTTGTATCGGCTTCATTGCAGACAATTGAAACATCTCTCGGAAAACGTGAGTCCAGGATATCTTCCATTCCCGCATACAAAGATACCGTTGTGGATACCATAACCAGCACCATCGTACTTAACACACAGATGTTCGCAAGTCCCGCTCCGTTTTGTTTCATACGATAGATCATGCCTGATACACTGGTAAAATGCTTTGGATTATAATAATAAGCTTTATTTTTCCGGAGTATTTTCAATACCACAATGCTTCCGGCAATAAAAAGTGCATAAGTTCCAATAATCACACAGACCACTGCAACAAAGAATTTCAAAAGTGCTTCTAACGGTGCCTCTGTTGTAAGTGCAATCCAGTAACCATTGCCAAGTGCCGCCACACCGACGATCACAAGCAGCCATCTGCTCTTCGGCTCTTTCTCCCCCTGATTGCCTCCGTGCAGAAGTTCCACCGGATTCACCAGCTGTATCTGTAAAATGTTATATAAATACGTCAGAAGAAAAATTCCTGCAAATAATATGACAGTCTGTACAATTGCAGTCCCATTGACCGAAAACTGCATATCTACGCTATTGTGCAGAATCTTAAGGAGCAGCAGATACATCAGTTTCCCAAATATTATTCCAAACACCAGACCGCCAAGAATACTGATTCCCGCCGTCAGGATCGTCTCAACTGCCATCATTCGTGCAATATGCCGCTTTCCCATTCCAAGAATATTGTATACTCCGATCTCTTTCTTTCGTCGTTTGATCAGGAAACTATTCGTATAGAACAGAAAAATCACTGCAAATACAATGATCACACCCGTTGCATACTGAAGACATATCTTCAATGTATTCTGGGTAATACCTTCCCCCTTGCTCAGTGCGTCAATGATATAGAACATCATGACGGTCAGAACACCTGTAAAGATATAGGGTACATAGGTCTTACGGTTATTCTTAAGATTGGTCACAGCAAGTTTTTCATAGATGAAATTATTCATCCTCCTCACCTCCTGTGGTAAGAATCTTCAGCGTATCTGAAATTCTTTCATACATTTCTTCGTTCGTAAGATTCCCCCTGTAAAGCTGATGGAATACTTTTCCGTCCTTGATAAAAAGCACCCTTTTCGCACTACTCGCCGCTTTCACACTATGTGTCACCATAACAATCGTCTGACCTTCCTGGTTAATCGTTGTAAAAAGATTCATCAAACTGTCTGCCGCTTTCGAATCCAGTGCTCCCGAAGGTTCATCGGCAAGAATCAGCTGTGGTTTCGTGATCAGCGCTCTTGCAATTGCAGCTCTTTGTTTCTGCCCACCGGACACCTCATATGGATATTTCTCCAATAGTTTTTCAATTCCAAGTTTTTCTGCAATCGGTTTTAATCTCTTTTCCATCTCCGGATATTTCTTTCCGGATAATACCAGTGGCAGGAATATATTATCCTTTAATGAAAATGTATCTAACAGGTTAAAATCCTGAAATACAAAGCCGAGATTCTGACGTCTGAACGTTGCGATCTCTTTTTCTTTTAATTTCCCCAGATCCCTGTCTTTTAAATAAACCTTTCCTTCTGTCGGTTTATCAAGTGCCGCCAGAATATTCAGCAAAGTCGTCTTTCCCGATCCAGACTCTCCCATGATTGCAACATATTCCCCGCGTTCTACCGTAAAATTCACATCTCTTAAAGCCTCTACCTGATTGCTCCCAAAACGAGTCGTATATATCTTCTTCACATTTTTTACTTCCAGTAATGACATAAGTTTTTCTTCCTTTCTTTTTAAGATTTCTTCTTTACGGTATCTATTATAAAAAAAGAGGAAATATCCTGCCATCGAAGCATGTGACATTTCCCCTGTTTAATCTTACATTCCTGTAAGGTTTTCTCTTTTTATCTGATCGTTATTCCGGATTCCATTCTTTCCTTGTCAATTCCAGATATACACGGGTTCCTTTTCCCACCTCTGAATCAATCCATATCTTATGTCCCATCTTATCCATGATCTTTTTGCAAAGATACAGTCCAATCCCGGTAGACTTCTTATCTGCTCTTCCATTATATCCGGTAAACCCTTTTTCAAATACTCTAGGAAGATCTTCTGCCTGAATACCGATTCCATTATCCTCGATCACCAGACACTCCCGTCCTCTTTTTTCTTCCAGACAGATTCTGATCTCGCCGCCATTCTTTGTGTATTTCAAAGCATTAGACAGAATCTGTTCTGTCACAAACTCCAGCCATTTTTCATCTGTAAGAACTATTCGTTCCACCGGCCGGTAATCCAGACGGATCTTCTGAAGAATAAACATCTGAGAATATTTCCGGACAGATTGTTTCAGAATCTTATCTAAAGATACCTTCTCAAACTGCAGATCCCCGGACATATCTTCCATGCGGAGATACGTCAGCACCATCTCCACATACTGTTCCATTTTAAAAAGTTCCATCTTCATCTCTTTTAATTCCGGCAGTGCCGGGTTTTCATCTTCCACCGATTGCAGCAATATGTGCATCGCAGCGATAGGTGTCTTGATCTGATGCACCCACATACCATAATAATCACTTAAGTCCTGGCCTTTGATTCTTGCCTCTGATTTCAACTCCAGAATCTTTTCGTCAAAGATCCCCAGTAATTCCTGATAATCCAGTTCCAGAAGATTCCTGCACTCTGGAAGTTCTTTTGTGCACTCCTGCGTGCTCTTCTTAAACCGTTCCAGCAGAAGATGCTTCTTCCGGAAGCGATGATATTCCGTTATTACATAAAGGAGCAGCCACAATATCACCAGCAGCAGTGCATATTTCAACGCATCCATCCTGATATTATAAAGAAATGCTACAACAATAAATATTCCGACCGTTCCGGCATAAAGGCTGATCTCTCTTGTTTTATCTTTAAAAAATGCTATTAACAGTTTCATGCCTCCACCATATATCCTATTCCTTTTTTTGTGATGATCTTTCCGCCAAGGCCAATCTGTTCCATTTTTTTACGAAGTCTTGCCACATTGACCGTCAGTGTATTGTCATCAATAAATTCATTGCTGTCCCAGAGTCTCGTCATAATACTTTCACGGCTTACGATCTTCCCTGTATTTTCCAGAAGTATCTGCAGAATCTTGAATTCGTTCTTGCTCAGTTCCAGTTTCTGGTCCTGATACAGAACTGTCGCATCTGCCAGATTCAGGATCGCACCGTTCCACTCCATGACATCTGCCGTTCCACGGAATTCATAGGTTCTTCTTAACACGGCCTGCACCTTTGCCGTTACCACATTCAGGTCAAACGGTTTCTCGATGAATTCGTCGCCGCCCATATTCATTGCCATCACAATATTCATATTGTCATTTGCCGATGACCAGAAGATGATCGGCACCTTCGATATCTTCCGGATCTCCTGACACCAGTGAAATCCATTAAAAAATGGAAGCACAATGTCCAATAACACAAGCTGCGGCTCAAATTCCACGAATTTTCCCATTACGTCTTTAAAATCTGTCATACATTCTGCCTGATAATTCCATTTTTCCAAATGGTTTTTCAGTCCGCCTGCTATTGTTTCATCATCTTCCACGATTAAAATCTTATACAATCTTTCTTCTCCCCATACTTCAAACTCTGTCCTTATCTGCGTAAGTTACCATCGTCATCTTTTCTAATGCGCGGTGACAAAAAGGACAAAAGTTTAACACTTTTGCCCTCTTATCGTAATACATTTGTCATGCAATTGTCAATTCCGGCTTTCTTAAGATTTCTTTCGAATTTCTGAAGAACTCCGGCTCCATTCCATATGCATTTCTTTCTATATTATTTCTACAAATGTTAGTGGAAATAATGTGCCCCAATCTTCATTCCGGCACCGCCTTGATCAAAATACAGACAGTTTCCAATCGGATTCGAGCCATTCAACGCATCTACAGCAGCCTGCAGAGCTGTCTGTGAATATCCCTTTGAACTTCTCACTCTGTTCAGCCATCCGGTCGCTGCCGGTCCGAACTGCCCGGACTGATAGATGACTTCTTCGATGGAATTCGGATAACTTCCACTCTTTACACGGTTCATGATCACCGCACCAACGGCAACCTGTCCTTCATACGGCTGGTTTCCTGCTTCGCAGTAGATGATGGATGCAAGCAGTTCCTGATTGGCTCTTACGTATGCTTCTCTTGCTTCGCGTTCTGCTTTTTCTTTTGCTTCCTGCTCTGCCTTTTCTCTTGCGAGGCGTTCTTCCTCTTCTTTTTTCGCTATATTGTCTGCAATTACCTGCTGGCTTGCATCCGTCATTTCCTGCGCAGATGCCACGATATTCTGTGATATCGCCTGTACAGCAGTGTGTGTATTCGTATTTTCCCCTTTTGTTTCTGTGATTGTTGTTACTTCCGGCTGTTCAGAGGCTGCCTGACTGGTAAAACCAGTTGCCATTACTGCGCATGCTGAATACAGCACGAACATCGATTTCAGTCTCTTCGCTTTTAACATAATATAAATACCCTCCTGATTTTGTTGCAATGATTTACATTTCTTTTAATAAAGTATATTCATTTTTTTCAACTTTATTACAAATATTACAAATTTGTTACAAGCAACGATTGGTATCATATCATGTATGTCTCGTTTTGTCAACTTTTTTATTTACTTTTTTAAAGTCTGCAGATTATGCTACTCTTTTTTCTTATTTTTAGCGTTCATTTTTCTCCGTTATTTCTCTGCTCCTTAAGCTTCTCTTTTACAATAGCTTACTACTGTTACAATTAAAAATACCGGGATACAGATTACTGCCGCAATCATGATAATATACGGTGTCCAGTAATATCCACTGCCGATTTTCACGCGTCAAAATTCTTCCTCCTGAGGGCGTCCCCTGTATATAGAACGTATTACATGATGTAAATAATCACATATTTTAATGTTTGGCAACAAAAAAGCAGCATACTGCAAAATAATCATGCTGTATGCCACTTTTTATTTATGTTTTTACAAACATTACAAATATTAATTATTCAAATTCTGTTACATAAAATTCATTTACGCAAAATCCGATTGTCCAAACTCTATTTGATCTTAGCAATGTCGATCAGTGTCAGTTTCTGGATATCTGTATTCTCAAGACTGGTGATCAGAGCTTTTGCTGTATCGATCGCTGTCAGTACATTGACACCTGTCTCGATCGCATTTCTACGGATCACGAATCCGTCTCTTGAGTGATCAGCTCCCTGCGGAGGTGTGTCGATAACCAGGTCGATCTTATGTCCGAGGATCAGATCCATAAGGTTCGGAGATTCCTGCTCAATCTTATTGACTGTCATCGCTTTCACGCCTGCATCTGTCAGGACCTTGGCAGTTCCTTCTGTAGCAAAGATCTTGTAACCGATCTTCTCGAATCTGCGTCCGATCTCTACTGCTTCTTCCTTATCTTCATCACGAACTGTCATAATCATGTTCTTGTGTTTTGGAAGTTTGACTCCGGCACCGATGAATGCTTTATAAAGAGCCTCATCAAATGTCTTGGCAATTCCCAGACACTCTCCGGTAGACTTCATCTCAGGTCCAAGGCTGATATCAGCACCGCGGATCTTCTCAAATGAGAATACCGGCATCTTGATTGCAAAATAATCTGCTTCCGGCTGTAATCCAGGTGTATAACCAAGTTCTTTGATCTTGTGTCCGATGATCACTTTTGTTGCAAGTGGTACGATCGGAATACCTGTTACCTTACTGATGTATGGAACAGTACGGCTGGAACGAGGGTTAACTTCGATTACATATACATCTTCTCCACATACGATGAACTGGATGTTAATCAGTCCGATTACATGTAAGGATTTTGCAAGTCTTCTTGTATATTCGGCAATCGTCTCTTTTGTCTTCTGAGAGATGCTCTGTGCAGGATATACAGAGATACTGTCTCCGGAATGGATTCCGGCACGCTCGATATGCTCCATGATACCTGGAATCAGGATATCTTCACCGTCGCATACGGCATCTACCTCAATCTCTTTACCCTGTAAATATTTATCAACCAGGATTGGATGATCCTGTGCGATACGGTTGATGATTCCGATGAACTCATCAATATCGTGATCATTGATCGCAATCTGCATTCCCTGTCCGCCAAGTACGTAAGAAGGTCTTACCAGTACCGGATAACCCAGTCTGTTTGCAACTTTCTTCGCTTCTTCTGCTGTAAATACAGTTCCACCTGTCGGTCTTGGGATCTCGCACTGCTCAAGAATCTCATCAAACAGCTCACGGTCTTCGGCTGCATCTACATTTTCAGCAGATGTTCCAAGGATTGGAACGCCCATCTTCATAAGAGATTCTGTCAGCTTGATCGCTGTCTGTCCACCGAACTGTACAACTGCTCCGTCCGGTTTTTCCAGATCTACGATACTTTCTACATCTTCCGGTGTCAGAGGCTCAAAATACAGCTTATCCGCAATATCAAAGTCCGTACTAACCGTCTCCGGATTGTTGTTCATGATAATGGTCTCGTATCCCAAATCCCGCAAGGCCCAAACACTGTGAACCGAGCAGAAATCGAATTCAATTCCCTGTCCAATGCGGATAGGACCGGACCCGATAACCAAAACCTTCTTGCGGTCCGTCTGGCAGACGGACTCATTTTCCGTGCCATAGCTGGAATTAGTCCCCAGCACCAGCTTTCGCGGGGTGGGGGAGTAGTTGTCAAGTCTCAAAGTATGTACCATGTCCTACCTCCTTAACAGTACAACAGTTTCTCGGCGTTGATTACGATTGGTTCTGCCATGGTTTCACCTCTTATCAATAATAAGCAAGAACAAAGCGAACGCTCGCATCGGACGCGCATTGCGCCCAATACTGGCTCCCGCTGTTTATGCCCGCGCCCTGCAAAATGTTGTCAGAGGCATACTGACTCCCGGCATATTGAACACCAACCAGTGTACCGCCGCTGAAACCGAAGAGGTTTTGCCCTCCATGGCAGCTTTGCCACACCTCTGTTGTCTTTATGCCTTTTGCGCTGATTTCGTTTCCGTTGTAAAACCCACGGGGCAGTTGCACTTTGCCTCCGGGGGAGAGCGTATAAGTTTGACCGGTTTTGTCCGGGATGTTGCCCGCCACAATGCTGTGTGCGTCATTGGCGTAGCCGCTGCTCCCCTCCAGCATCTTGTCTGCGGTGACATTGCCTGTCAGCGTGAGCGTGCCCTCTTTGATGGTCTTGCCGCCCGCGTAGAACTTATTCCCTGCCAGCACATTGTCCTCGGTGGCGGTGGCGAGTGCCAGCTTCGTGGTGCTGAGGCCACCGCCGCCGTTAAAATTTAGCTGCGTTCCATCGTAGAAAAACAGCACCCATCTGCCCTTGACGATGGTGTCTCCGTCCACTGCGTCTGCGCCACAATAGGCCGGAACCGCTGCGCCATTGACCGTGAAGCTGTCGCCTGCCGCCCAAGACGCGGGAATCTTGCAACGGCCTACTGCGCCGTTGCCGACCAGCGCATATACACCGTTTTTCTTCTCGCAGGTGTATGGCTGCACAGTCACATCGCTGCCGCCTGCGCCTGTGGGGTCCAGCTCGGTGAATCCCGCCGCCACACGGCGTTCCAGATCGTTCATCGTGTCGGCATCGAAGGCATCGCCATCTTCCATGATGATGCCCTCGGAGCGGGAAACATCGTACTCGCCATCGTTGCCGGTCGGGGTCAGCTTGCGCCGAGCGGGGTGTTCGCTCTGGCGGTTGATCCAAGTCTTTTTCTCGTACATCAGATCACTCCAATCGTCTGTCCGGCGCAGATTTCGCCGGTGTAGCTGCGTTGTGCGTTTCTGCGCCAGAGCTCGTACATGCTCCACTGCACCTGTTCCATCGTGTTGATGTCGCTGTACAGGGTGCTGGGCGCCTCGGGCAGGGCTGGTGTTCCCGGCAGGGTGTGGTAGGCATCGCGCAGAGTCTGAATGTTTTGCAGGATGCGTTCCATCTCGCTGCGTGTCAGCAGGTCGGTCGGGGTCCATGTCTTGGTCTGGATTTTAGGCCCCAGCAGTTCTGCCAGATAAGCGGAGTTGCCCTCCAGCCGGTTCAGCAGTGCCGCGTTGATATAGCACTTATCCGCGCCTGCGGACACATCCGCTTTGGTGCGGTCGTAGATTGGCTGCTGCCACATCAGATCAGGCTCCTTTCTCCGGCATGGATTTCGCCAGCATAAGCGCCAGCGTTGCTGGTAAGTCTGCGCCCGATGACCTTGGCGTCTGCCAAAAAGCCACCGGTCAAATCAAACTCCAGCTTTGTGAGCACCCCTCGCACCATTTCGCCGCCAAAGCTCTGAATGATGAGCCTGTCGGCCAGCTTTTCATCGCCTGCGACCATGGAGAAGTTCTGCTCATACTCTGGGGCCTCCTGAAACAGCATGAGGATGATGGCCTGCAGCAGCGCCGTTTCGGCCTTGG
>ERZ894180.900-NODE-900-length-20923-cov-11.574133_pt1 | contig 20923 bp, 14 predicted proteins | sample MGYA00380278_ERZ894180 | MGnify/ENA primary metagenome ERZ894180 (study PRJEB32331, sample SAMN06328450) | human gut metagenome | biome: human gut microbiome; feature: stool | host: Homo sapiens | collected 2013-02-24 ...
ATCTCTTGGCTTCGTGTGGTGGTTCGTTCCATCGCCTCCTCGCTGGTCGATGAGTGGGAGAACGCGGGAGCCGGCACCGACGCTTCCGAAGCCGCCGCGAACCTGGCCGCGCCCGGCGCGAAGCAGGCCGTGGTGGAGGATCGTCGAGGCCTCACCGTGCTCGTGCGCAACGCCATGTTCCGCCGCGTGCAGCTCATGGATCTCGACAAACCCGACGAGCTCGGCGCGCTTGACAAAGACTGGGGTTATGGCGTTCACGAATGGGAGGATGCGCTCGACGACTTCTACGATGAGCACGAATACGTCAACACGGATGCGAAGGCCCGTAGCAGCGAACTGTTCATCCTCGACGATTCCAAGGAGAACAGCGAGCACAGTTGGAAGGTGCGTCAGATCATCGACGATTCCGATGGCGACCATGATTGGGCCATCACCGGAACCGTCGATTTGGACATCACACAGTCGAGCGGCGAAGTCGTGTTCTTCGACTACAGCGTTTCCAACTGACGTCGCATCTCGTCGGCGTCGACTTCCAGGGGCGGCCAGATCATGTTCATGTTCTTCAATACGTTACGGAGCAGTTCAGACACAACCGCCCTTGAATACCAACGATTGTCGGCAGGCACCAGGTACCAGGGCGCCTGCTCGGTGCTCGTACGCGCGAACACGTCCTGCCATGCGGCCATGTAGTCGTTCCAACGGGCACGCGCTTCAAGGTCGCTGGGGTCGAACTTCCAATATTTGGTCGGATCCTCCAGCCTGCTGAGGAAATGCTCCTTCTGCTCCTCTTTGCTCACCACAAGGAATATTTTGATGATGGAGCATCCGTCCGCGACCAATTGCGATTCGAATCGGTTGATTTCGTCATATCGCGCCTGCCATACCTCTTCCGGATAGGTTTTGTAAATGCGCGGCATGACGATATCTTCATAGTGCGATCTATCGAAAATGGAGATCCAACCATTCTGCGGCAGTTCCCGTTTGATGCGCCACAAATAATCGTGGTCCTTTTCCTCGCCTTTGGGAGCACCGAAACCGTGATAATGCATGCCCATCGGATCGCCCTGGCTGAATACGTGACGCACGATGCCGCCTTTGCCGGAAGCATCCATGCCCTGCAGAATAATCAACAGACGACGGCGGGAACCTTTCACTCCATTGGCGTACATAAGCCGCTGATATCGTGCGATTTCAGAAGAACTGATCGCAATGAATCGTTCCGCATCATCTTTGTTGCCGTCGAAACCCGGCGTGGAATCGCCATCGATTGCAGCGACCCTCGTATCATGATGGAATCGCAATAACTGACTGGGCGGAAGCGTCCACACGGAACTGAGCAACTCGCTGGCCTTGGCAACATTCGCAAGCCCTTCGGCAACGGAACCGCAGTTCTCCCCCTTCTCAAGCCTGTCCTCAACCTTGTTCAACGTCTTCGCAATGGACGACGTCTTCGCATCCTTGTCTTTGTCTGACATGTCAAGCCTCCTCGCTTGTCCCCTATGATAGACGATGCGGCGATTGAACCGTGGCATCGCCGCACCCAATCGCCGCATCCCGCTTTTCTGACGTTTTGTCTGACTTCTTTCACGCAATAGGGCGCTGATTCCTCGCTCTTTGCAAGAAACCAGCGCCCTATCGGTCTTCTCAGATCAAATGCCGTCACTGCTTGGGCTTATCACCCTTTGATTTGTCTGACTTCGGCTTGTCGAATCTCAGCTTGTCCTGCTTGGACGTATCTTTGATCGGCCTGCCGTTCTTATCGAACTCGACTTGGCTTTCCGGATGCGTCTCATCGAATCCCTGAACATAGCGGGTCTGACGCCAATGGCGAATCGACGCGTTGGAACCACGATGGTGCACATGGTACAGGCGCTGGGCACCGCCAAGCGGCACACCTTCCCTAGCCACGGCGATCTGGTTCACGTTCGACGGATCCATAATGGCGATCGGAGCGACCGGTTCCGGTTCGGCAGGTGCCGCAGTGTGCTTCTGCATGCGTTCCGGCAGCCATTCCGCAAGACGGCTCAGCAGCCAGCATGCGATGAAGTAGATGACGGCAGCCACAACCAATGTCTGCAGAATATTGAAGTACATCGAACCAAGTCGACGCGATTCCTGCAGCAAATCGGTGTACATGATGATCGAGCCGAGAGCGGTATCCTTCAGTACCACCACCAACTGCGTCACGGCGGCAGGAAGCATGGCGTAGATGGCCTGTGGCACTTCGATTTCCATCAGCGACTGCGTGCGGGTCAAGCCCAAGGCGAGCGACGCCTCACGCTGGCCGTTCGGCAGGTTGCCGACACCGGAACGAACCAGCTCGGCCACCACGGAACCGTTGTAGATCACCAATGCGAGCACCACAGCCCAGTATGCGGGGCTTGACATGCCTGCGAAAGCGAACCAACGCCAGAAGAAGATCATCAGCAGCAGCACAGGGACCGCACGTGCGAACTCAACGATGGCGCCGGAAATCGCACGAATCACGATATTCGGCAGCAGACGGCCGATACCGAAAATCAGACCGAACAGCACTGCGCCGATCACTGCCAACACGGAAGCTCGAATCGTGGCCCACAATCCGGGCAGATAGAAATCGGTCCATGCTTCAGCGTCAAGCGCCGGCTTCCACAACTCCCAGCTCAGCTGGTTCTCGCCATCCGGCGGATTGTGAAGCCTCATGAGAATGAGCACAACTACGATTGCGAAGACAATGCCGGCAATCCAGTTGACGATACGAATGGTTTTACGGGTCTTAGGACCGGGCTGGTCGAACAGCACCGCGCTTTCATCGCTTGCCATGGTGCGTCACCTCCTCACCGCGAGCTTGTTGGACAGATACGTGGTCAGCATGCCGATCGGAATGATCAGAATCACATAACCGAATGCGAAGATCAGGAAGATCGGAACAATCACGTCGGAACGGTATTCGATCATTTCGCTCATCAACGACGAGGTTTCGGTGGCGACGGAAGCCGCGGCCGCAACCGTGGAATTCTTCAGCAATGCGATCAACGTGTTGCCCAGCGGTGCCACGGAGCCACGGAACGCCTGAGGCAGAATGATCTGGGTGGCGGACTGCATGAAGTTCAATCCCAGCGCACGGCAGGCTTCAGCCTGGCCAAGCGGCACGGTGTTGATGCCGGATCGCAGCGATTCGCACACGAAGGCCGCCGTATACAGGCTCAAACCGGTGACGGCAAGCCAGAAGAAGTTGGTGGCGAACGTGTCGGAGAAGCTGAGCTTCAGCTGCGCGTAGGCACCCAGCACCATGAACACCATGATGATGGTCAACGGCAGGTTCTTGAACAGCTCGACGTAAGCACCCGAGACCATACGCAGCGACGCGACCGGCGAGATGCGCATCATCACGAGGATGACGCCAAGAATCGTGGAGAACAACGCCGACCACAGGGTCAGTTCAATGTTCACCAAGAACGCAGCCGGCACATTGTACTGGCTGAACAATGAGATGAACGCTTCCATTATCTCTCCCCCTCAGTCGGCTCCGGCGGATTGTACTTCGCGTTCGGCGTGTATGCGGTGCCCTTCGTGTTGTCGGAAATGGCACGCTGCCAAGAACCATCCTGGATCATATCGGCGATGGCGTTGTTGATCTGGGTGGCCAGCTTCGTATCGCCCTTCTTGATGCCGACGCCGTAATACTCCTGGGTGAACGGCTTGCCGACCACGCGCAGACGGCCGCGGGACGCGGAGGCAAGACCAGCCAAAATAATGTCGTCGGTGGTCACCGCATCAACAATGCCAGAGAACAGTGCGGTAGCGCACTCCGCGTAACCAGGCTGCTCCATGAGCTGCACTTCGTTGGCGAACTTCTCCTTGACGGTGACCGCGGAAGTGGAACCGGTCACGGAGCACAAACGCTTGCCGTTCAGATCCTCAGGTCCCTTGATGGAGGTTTCGTCTTTACGAACGAGCAGATCCTGACCCGCCACGAAATACGGTCCGGCGAAGGAGACGACCTTCTTGCGTTCGTCGGTGATGGAGTACGTGGCGACGATGTAATCGACGTCACCGTTCTGCAGCATGGCTTCACGCTGCTTCGACGGTGCCTCCTTCCATACGATCTGGTCTTCGGAATAGCCGAGTTTCTTGGCGATGTACTTGGCTACGTCAACGTCGAAGCCGACATACGTGCCGGACTTTTTGAAGCCCAGACCAGGCTGGTCGAACTTGATACCGACGCGAATCTTGCCATCGGCGTCGTCCGCGCCACAGGCGGACACTGCGAACACGCATGCGCATGCGCAGAAAGTCGCTATAACCCTGCGTAGCATACGCTTCGCCCTCATAGAAAGTCTCATATCGAAAATCCTTCTTCTGTCTTATTCCCGTCAGTCATTTCAGTGGGTGAGAATCTTCGACAGGAAGTCCTTGGCACGATCGGTCTTCGGATTTTCGAAGAAGTCCTCCGGCGTGCTCTGCTCAAGAATCTGGCCGTCGGACATGAACACGACCTTGTCGGCCACCTTGCGCGCGAAGCCCATTTCGTGGGTCACGCACAGCATGGTCATGCCTTCGTGAGCCAGCTCCACCATGACGTCAAGCACTTCATTGACCATTTCCGGATCAAGTGCGGACGTCGGTTCGTCGAACAACATGACCTTCGGCTGCATGGCAAGCGCCCGGGCGATGGCGACACGCTGCTGCTGACCGCCGGAAAGCTGCGATGGCATCTTGGAAGCCTGCGAAGCCACTCCCACTCGGGAGAGCAGGTCCATGGCGAGATCCTCGGCCGCCTTCTTATCCATGTGGCGCACCTTGATCGGCGCAAGCGTCACATTCTCAAGAATTGTCTTGTTGGCGAACAGGTTGAACGACTGGAACACCATGCCGACCTCGGCACGCAGGCTGGCGAGCTCCTTGCCTTCCTGGGGCAATGGCTTGCCGTCGATGCGAATATCACCGGAATCAATGGTTTCCAAACGGTTGATGGTGCGGCACATCGTGGACTTGCCGGAACCGGATGGACCGACGATGACCAGCACCTCGCCCTTCTTGACGGTGAGGTTGATGTCCTTGAGCACATGCAAGTCACCGTAGTGCTTTTCAACGTGGGTCAATTCGACCAGCGGGCGGTCGCTGTCTTCCGTACCCGGCATGATCGGGCGCGTCTCTTGCGTTTCTTTGATATCTGTCATACGGATAGTATATGAAAGCCATGTTTCCGCGGCCGTCACCACCCCCTGACGTGCTCGAAATATGAGACAACGTTGTCCCAAAATGCATCATAGCGCGTTATCGACCGCAATACCGATATCTTGAGCGCCGTACGTGGCAGCTACCACCATCGTGGCAATTCGATAGCCAGCACCGCTATTACGAACAATACAACCACCGCACCGAACACCACTCGTTCGGGCACCTTGGATTTGAAACCATCCACAACGCGACGCCATGTATCACCAATGCTCATGCATACCAACGTAGGAACGCCAAGCAACGAGAAAGAGCCGAACAGGCGAACGCAAGATGAATTTCACCCTACATTCGCCTGTCTTTTACATGCAGATTCGTATGACCATCCGTCACACGATCGCAGCATTTCATCCGCGATCAGCGATTAAGCAATCGCCGAGGCCAAGAGAGCACTCAGAGCACTTTGGAAAGGAACGTCTTCAATCGTTCGCTCTTTGGATGGTTGAAGATCTCGTCCGGAGTGCCTTCCTCCTCGATCACGCCGGCGTCGGTGAAGATCACGCGGGTGGCCACTTCGCGGGCGAAACCCATCTCGTGGGTCACCAGCACCATGGTCATGCCGTCTTCGGCCAGCTCACGAATGACTTCGAGCACATCACCGACCATCTCCGGGTCAAGCGCCGACGTGGCCTCGTCGAACAGCATGACCTTCGGACGCATGGCCAAGGATCGTGCGATGGCAACACGCTGCTTTTGACCGCCAGACAACGAGCGAGGCATGACATCGGCCTTTTCGGCCAATCCCACGGTTTTCAGCAATGCCATCGCATGTTCACGCGCCTGCTCGTCGGTTTCCTTGTGCACCAGTTTCGGCGCAAGCGTGATGTTGTCAATCACGCTCATGTTGTTGAACAGGTTGAAATGCTGGAACACCATGCCAACCTGCTCTCGAACCTGGTCGATGTTCACATGCGGATCACCCAGATCATGACCGTTGACCACGATCTGGCCGCTGGATGCCTGTTCAAGTCCGTTCAGGCAACGCAACATGGTGGATTTGCCGGCACCAGACGGTCCGATGATACAGATCACCTCGCCCTTGCGTACCGTAAGATCGACGCCTTTGATGACTTCCATATGACCATAGTTTTTATGCAGATTCTTGACGTCGATGATCACTTCGCCATCATTGTTGCCGTGATTGCAGTTCTCGCTCATCGATTCACCTTCCTGTCAACGATATTGGCCAGCCATGTGAGGATGGTGATGGCCACGAAGTACATCACACCGACGATCAGCAACGTTTCGGTGACGCGGAAGTTCGCCGCATACAATTGCTGCGCCTGATACAGCAATTCACCAAAGCCGATGGCCAGCAGCAGCGAGGAATCCTTGATCATAATGACCAGCTGGTTGATGATCGACGGCATGGCGATTGCAGTGGCCTGAGGCATGATCACGCGCGCCATGGCCTGATGATGGTTGAGGCCAAGCGAGCGTGCTCCCTCCATCTGACCAGAGTCAACGGACTGCACGGCGCCACGCACGATCTCCGCCAGATATGCGCCGGAATTGAGCGACAACGTCAACGCACCTGCAACCCAAATGTTCACACTGTGTCCGATAAGCTGCGGCACACCGAAATAGAAGAAGAACGCCCACACCAGAATCGGAGTGCCGCGGAACACTGCGATATAAACCTTGGACACGCCTCTCAGAATCTTGTTCTCCGATACTTTCATCAAGCCGAAAGCAACACCCAACGCCAGTGCGATCACAAACGACAGCAACGTGATCAACAGCGTGTTCTTCAGACCAGTCAGCAAAGCCGGCATCGACTGTTTGACCAGACCAAAGAAACCGACCTTCTTCTGCGCCTCACCGTCGGCACCGTTGTCGGTGACCTTGCCGGAAATCGCCTCGACCTGTTCCTTCGCGCCATCGGCACCCAAATACTGTGCGACAATCGTCTCATACTCGCCCGAAGCGATGAGCTTGTTCAGACCATCGTCGATGGCGGCCAGCAGATCGGCGTTCTTGCCTTTGTTCACGGCCATGCCGTATTCACCATGCGGCACCTTCGGAGTCACGATCTTCAAACCGTTGTTTTGGGAAACACCGTAGGCAAGCACCGGATAGTCGTCGAACACGGCATCCGCATTGCCGGATTTGACCATCTCATACATGGTTGATGACTGGTCCACGGAAGTCACGGTATAGCCGTATTCGCTTGCATGCTGTTTGGCGTAGGATTCGCCTTCCGATCCGGTTTTCGCGACAACGGTCTTACCGTCAAGATCCTTGTAGCTGGTAATACTATCGTTGTTTTCAGCGATGGCCATCTGGATACCGGACTGGAAGTAAGGATTGGAAAAATCGTAGGTCGCCTTGCGTTCGTCGGTGATTGACATGCCTGCGATCACCACATCCACCTGATTGGAGCTCAAAGCCTGCAATGCTGCATTGAAACCCAATGATTGGATGGTGACTTCGAATCCTTCTTCTTGGGCGATGGCACGGATCAGTTCCATATCGATACCGGTCATCTTGCCGTTCTCGCGATATTCGAACGGTGCGAATGTGGTATCGGTGCCGACCGCGTAGGTTTTGCCCTTGACTGCGGAGGGATCTCCGACTTCGGCGGCGTTAGCACTAACTGGGGATGCGATGAGTGCACTCACTGCCACAATCAGTATCATCGCCAACGCGAGAAGTCGCATCCAGACACCATGAAAATCATGTTTTTCCAACGATTGCTTCAAATTCATACTACAGATTCAGTTCTTTCTCATAATATTTCAGATACTCATCTTTGCTCCACCATACCGGCAGCAAGAGAAAATAGACAACGTAAACAATAAAAACAGGCTGTCCTTGCACGTCTCTCATGCAAAGACAGCCTGTTATCTCAAAGCGAAAACACTATCAGTCTTCGTCTTCTTCCGGATCATAATCAACGCCGGTTTCCGCACGCTGTTCGTCGGAAATCGGAGCCGGGGCGCCGGTCAGCGGATCACGACCGCCGCCAGCCTTCGGGAAGGCGATGACGTCGCGGATGGAGTCGGCGCCAGCCAGGATGGCGGCGGTACGATCCCAACCGAGAGCGATGCCAGCGTGCGGCGGAGCGCCGTACTTGAAGGCTTCAAGCAGGAAGCCGAACTTGTCGGCAGCCTCTTCAGGAGTGATGCCGAGCACATCGAGCACACGATCCTGAATGTCATCACGGTGGATACGCACGGAACCGCCGCCCATTTCGTTACCGTTGCACACGATGTCGTAGGAATCAGACATGGCGTGTTCCGGATCCTTGTCGAAGGTGTCGATCCAATCCTTGGACGGCATGGTGAACGGATGGTGCATGGAGGTCCACTTGGAGTGGCCGACTGCCACATCGTCGTCATCCGGATCGTCGGTGGGCTTGAACAGCGGGAAGTCCACAACCCAAGTGAAAGCGAAGTCATCCGGCTTGAGCAGACCGGCGCGATCGGCCAGTTCCACACGCACGGCACCCAGCAGCTCCTGAGCGGAGGTGCGACGGCCTGCTGCGAAGAACACGGCATCGCCGTCTTCTGCGCCAACGGCTTCCTTCAGGCCAGCGCGCTCCTCTTCAGACAGGTTCTTGGCAACAGGTCCCTTGAGCTCGCCGTTCTCAGCGAACACCACGTAGGCGAGGCCCTTGGCGCCGCGCTGCTTGGCCCAATCCTGCCAAGCGTCGAACTGGCGACGAGGCGTGGCCGCGCCACCCTTGAAGAGCACCGCACCAACGTACGGAGCCTGGAACACGCGGAACGGAGTGTTCTTGAAGTAGTCGGTCAGCTCGATCAGCGGGTTGCCGAAACGCAGATCCGGCTTGTCGGAGCCGTACTTATCCATGGCTTCCTGCCAAGTGATGCGCTGAATCGGCAGCTGGATCTCATAGCCTGCGGACTTCCAGATGGCGGCGATGACCTTTTCGGCCATGGCCATCACGTCTTCCTGATCCACGAACGCCATTTCCATATCGAGCTGGGTGAACTCCGGCTGACGATCTGCACGGAAATCCTCGTCACGGTAGCAGCGGGCCAGCTGGTAGTAGCGTTCCACGCCGGAAACCATCAACAGCTGCTTGAGAAGCTGCGGGGACTGCGGCAACGCGTACCAAGAACCTGGCACCAAGCGGGCCGGCACCACAAAATCGCGAGCGCCTTCCGGAGTGGACTTGATCATGGTCGGGGTTTCGACCTCTTCGAAGCCCATCTCTTCCAGAGCGTGGCGAGCAGCCTTCGACATCTGGGAACGCAGCTTCAGATTGCGCTGCATGGACGGGCGGCGCAGGTCGAGATAACGGTACTTGAGGCGAACTTCCTCGCCCGGCAGCTTGTTCTCGGACTCGTTTTCCAACGCGGTGGACACCTGGAACGGCAGCGCGTCAGACTTGGCGAGCACCTCGATGTTTTCCGCCACAACCTCGATCTTGCCGGTGGCCAGATGATCATTCTCGTTACCGTCCGGACGCAGGCGGACCTCGCCCACCACCTGAATCACAAACTCGGAGCGCAGCGGACGTGCCATGTCTTCGTCGTAGATAACTACCTGCACAAGACCGGTGTTGTCACGAAGATCGATGAAGGCCACGCCACCGTGGTCACGACGACGATCGACCCAACCGGAGAGCGTCACCTTCTGACCGACGAGTTCCTCGGTTACTTCGGTTGCATGATGTGTTCTATAAGCCGTCTGGCTCATGCTTCCCCTATTCCTTGTTCTCTAATGATTGAAGTCTTGCGATTTCAGGCTTCTACGGTAACGGTTTGCTGGGCATACACAGTATCCGGCTCCCAAGACTGTGCGTTGGCCCGCTGCTGGTCGCCCGTGATGATGTTCTTGACTTCGTCCGAAGCGTCCTGCGCGGACTTGTCCGCGGGGAACCACACGTATGGGATGCCGAGCTTGTCTGCGTACTTGATCTGCTTGCCAAGCTTGGCTGCGGTCGGAGCCACATCTGCCGCAATGCCACGGGCGCGCAGCTGATTGGCGATTTGGTTGGAAGCGGAACGGTCCTCCTCGTTCCACACGGCCACGAGCACGGAAGCCGGAGACACGCGATTCGCATGGGCACCGGCGGTGTGCAGCATGTATGAAACGAGACGGGACAGGCCAATGGACAGGCCCACGCCCGGATACTTCCTATTGCCCTGCGATGCGAGATTGTCGTAACGACCGCCGGAACAGATGGAACCAAGAGCCGCAGCACCGTCAAGGAACGTCTCATACACGGAACCGGTGTAGTAATCCAGACCACGCGCGATCTTCAAATCAGCGATCACGGAGCCCGGGCGAATACGAGCGGCCTCGTCAACAATCATCGCCAACGTGTCAAGACCCTGACGTGCGAGCACGTACGCCTCGGAATCATTGGCAATGCCATGCTTCTCGCACAGCGTGTCGAACTTGCCGGACAGTTCAGCGCCGTCAGCTGCGGTCAGTTCAGCCAGCTCAAGGCACGCACGTGCCTGATTCTCGTCGGCTCCACAGCCTTCGACCAGCAACTTGGCCACTTCGTCGGCACCGATCTTGTCGAGCTTATCGATCTCACGGAGCACGCCCTCGACATCGGTCAAGCCAAGACCACGGTAGAAACCTTCAGAAAGCTTACGGTTGTTCGCATGCACGGTGGCCTTCGGCAAACCGAACTCACGCAGACGTTCCAATGCCGATACCATGACCAGCGGCAGCTCGACCTCGTAATGATCGGGCAGATCACCGTTGCCGATCACATCGATATCGGCCTGCACGAACTCGCGGAAACGACCTTCCTGCGGGCGTTCGCCACGCCAGACCTTCTGAATCTGCCAACGCTTGAAAGGGAATGCCAAATCGCCGGAATGTTCGACCACATAACGGCTCAGCGGAACAGTCAAATCGAAGTGCAGACCAAGGCGGTCCTCAATCGGAGTGTCGGACTCATGACCGACCTCCTGAAGGCGGCTCAGCAGGTAAATTTCCTTGCTGGTTTCGCCCTTCTTGAGCAGACTCGAACCCTGCTCAACAGCACGAGTTTCAATGCCAATGAAGCCATTGAGCTCGAAAACTTCACGGAGCGTGTCGATAACACGCTGCTCCACAACACGTTCAGAGGGGAGCCACTCTGGAAATCCTGAAATAGATGCGCCTTTTGCCACGATTCCCTATAATAAATGAGGTTGCGGAAAATGCAGCGCGTTTTTCAGGCTTTGAAAGCACGTTCGCACGATCCGCATCCCCTGCACTACATGAAGCTTACTTAAAGGAGCTGGCCATGGCCGACGAGAATGTCACCGCGTCCGAGAACACCAATGAAACCACCGAGCAGGCAACGACGCCCGCAGTCAAGGCCAGCAAACCGGCCGTTCCGAGCCCGGCTTCGATGAAGCCCCATGCTCCGAGCCCCGCGGCCTTCGCCAAGAAAGCTCCACAGCACACCGCTCCGGCTGCCGCATCCACCGGCTTCTCCGATGCCGATGTGAAGACCGCCGAAGCATTCGGCCGTGTCGCCGACGATGGTACTGTGTTCGTCAAGGACGGCGAAGGAGAACGTGAGGTCGGTCAGTTCCCTGATGCCTCCAAGGAAGAGGCGCTGGCTCTGTATGCCCGCCGTTACCTTGATTTGAAGGCCAAGTTGGACCTGTTCGCGAACAAGCTCAAGTCCAACAATGTGAAGTCCCGCGAAATCGACGAGACCATCAAGACGCTGTCCGCGGAAACCGAACAGCCGGCAGTGGTGGGTGATCTGGCCGCTCTCAAGGCCCAGTTCGAGGCGCTGAAGGAGGAAGGCGCAGCCAAGAAAACCGCGTTGACCGAGGCACGCAAGGCCGCTATCGCCAAGGCCGTCGAGGAGCGCACCGCCATTGTGGAGAAGGCCGAGGCGCTGGCTGATTCCCTCGACGAGAACACCAACTGGCGTTCCACCGCAGACAAGTTCCGTTCGCTCTTCCAGCAGTGGCAGGAGCATCAGCGCAACAACGTCCGCATCGACAAGGAAGATGCGGACGCCCTGTGGGCTCGTTTCTCCGCGGCCCGCACCAAGTTCAATTTCGCCCGCCGCAAGTGGGTGCAGAACCGTGACGAAGAGCGTAATTCCGCCAAGTCCACCAAGGAAGCCATCATCGCCGAGGCCGAGGCGCTGCAGGATTCCACCGCTTGGGTTGAAACCTCCCGCAAGTTCACCGAGCTGATGGATCGTTGGAAGAAGGCCGGTCGTGCCGGTCGTCGTGACGATGATGCCATGTGGGAGCGTTTCCGCGCCGCCGCAGACACCTTCTTCAACGCACGTCAGGCCGATCGTGATCAGATCAGCTCCTCCGAGAAGGAAAATCTTGCCAAGAAGGAAGAGCTGCTGGTCAAGGCCGAGGCGCTGGTTCCCGTCAAAAGCGAAGAAGAGGCCAAGCAGGCCCGTCAGGCTCTCGCCGCCATTCAGGAGGAGTGGGACCAGATCGGTTACGTGCCGCGTGACGAAGTGCGCCGCATCGAAGGCCGTCTCGATGCTGTAGACAAGCAGATCAAGGCCATTGAGGATGCCGCTTGGAAGCAGTCCGATCCGGAAGCCGACGCCCGCAAGTCCTCCTTCGAAGAACAGCTCAACGCTCAGCTCGCTGAGCTTGATCAGAAGATCGCCGCGGAATCCGATCCGAAGAAGAAGGCCAAGCTCGAATCCGAGAAGGCCACCAAGGAACAGTGGCTGAACGCCATCAAGTAAGTCGCACATCCTGATATTTGGTTGCACCACAGAGATGCGGTCAAATATCAGCTGGACTTCACTCAGGCATAATCAAGAAGGCTGGTACGTAACGACATCCGTCACATACCAGCCTTCTTCGTGTAATCGCACGTGTTCTCACATGCGCAATCACCATACAGAATATTCAACTATCATTCGCCGAATTCGGTAGCACAAATATCGGCCACCGCATCAATGCAGGCATCGACGATGAGCTTACCTCGTTCGGCGCTGGAACCTGCAGGAGTGGCCAGTCCTCCGTAATCCGGAACGTCGCCCTTGCGCACCGGGTAGCGCACGTAAGCCTTCGGTGTGACATTGCCTTCGTCAATCACACGGTCCATATGCACCAATTCCGGCTCGTAATGCATCATCAATGAGGTTTCCGTCACTGCGGCATGTTCCAACGCCCAACCGGGGAACACGAGTCCGTCGAACACCTGCTCGACCACGTTCTCCGGCAGCGGATCCCACCAGTTGGTTTCGACGATGGTGGCCACTCCCCTGGTTTCGCGGGTGATCAGATCGATTGCCTCGATAATGAATGCCTCGTTTTCGAAATGCGCGTTCATCACCACGATTTTGGTGAAACCGTCCGCGATCAGCTCGCCAAGCACATCATGCATTTGATTGATCACCGTCACACCGTTCATGTCGATGGTGCCGGGGAACAATGGGCCGCCTCCGGAAAGCGGCTTCGACTTGTACCCGTAGTTCATGGTCGGTGCCACGATGCCGTCGATGCGTTCGGCGAGGTCTTCAGACACATGGCTGGCGATCATGGCGTCCACACCAAGGGGAAGATGCTGGCTATGCTGTTCAGTGGAGCCGATTGGCACAATAACCGGCTTTGATTTCGATGCTTCGATTTCCGGCCAGGTCATATGGTCCATCCGACGGCTGCTGCTCATGATTGCTCCTTTATGTGCTGTTGTTGGTTTGCGTTTCAACAATTGATAATGATTGCGATGATGCCGTCCCCGCGAATCGATGTTGCAATCGATGTTTCAGGGACGGCGTTTATTGTTTCGAGGAATTGTTTCGTAAAAACCGTTTCTTCTCAGATGCGGCTCAGATCCTTATCCGTGTTTTCGTGAGAGAGGATCATGGCGACCAGTGCCACGGCGGCCACCGCCACCATGTACCAGGCCGGAGCGATGCTCGAACCGGTGGTGTAGATCAGCCAGGTTGCGATGAACGGCGCGGTTCCACCGAAGATGGCGTTGGCAAGGTTGAAGCTGAATGCGAAGCCGGTGAAACGAACCGATGTCGGGAAGGTTTCAGTCAGGTAGCTCGAAAGCGTACCGTCGTTGGCGGTCAGGGTGGCGCACATGGCGAGCTCAACGATCAGCACCGGCCAGAACTGTGCGGTGTTCAGCGCCATGAAGGCCGGAACGGTGAGCACGATGAAGGCCACGCATGCACCAATCAGCACCTTCTTGCGTCCGAACATGTCGGAGATGTGACCCATGCCGAACACCAAAGCCACATACAGTACCAGGCAGATGGTGGTGATGGTGGACGACTGTGCGGCAGCCATGCCAACCGTGTCGCTCAGATAGGTCGGCAGGTAGGTGAGCACCGTGTAGAAGCCGACCGCGTTGAGCACGCAGGCACCGAAGCTGATGACCAAAGTCTTGAAGTGGTTCTGGAACAGCTCGCGCAGCGGGGAGACGCTCTTAGTGGTGGAAGCGAACTGCTGCTTGTCGTCCAAAGCTTCGGTCATGGAAGCATACACCGGCGAATCAGCGAGCTTGGTACGGATGAAATGCACGATCAGACCAAGCGGGCCGGCCATGAGGAACGGAATACGCCATCCCCAAGAGGTCAGTGCATCAGAGCTCAGCGAAGCGGTCATCACGGTGGCGAGCGTGGAGCCTACGAGCAGACCGATGGCGGTGGATGCCGGAATCAGCGAGCAGTAGATGCCACGCTTCTTGGTCGGCGCGTATTCGCCAAGGAAGGTTGCGGCGCCGGCATATTCACCGGAAGCGGAGAAGCCCTGCACCATGCGAAGCAGCAGCAACAGTGCCGGAGCGAAAATGCCGATCGCAGCATATGACGGCAGGCAGCCAATCAGGAACGATGCACCCGACATGAACATGATGGAAATCGCAAGAGCGCCCTTGCGTCCCTTCTTATCGCCGAAGTTACCCCAAAACAGTGCACCGATCGGACGAAGCACGAATGACAGTGCAAACACGCCGAACGTCTGCAGCATGGCGACCGTGTGATTGCCGGACGGGAAAAACACCAAAGCGATGGTGGTCGCGAAGTAGGAATAGGAAGCGTAGTCGAACCATTCAATGAAGTTGCCGAGGAAAGACGAGACGGCCACTTTCTTGACCATCTTCTGCTCTTCGGACTGTTCAGACACGGAAGCCCTGTTGGCGGTTGCGATTGTTGCACTGGCACTCATCATGTCACCTGCTTTCTTCTGCTGAATCTGTCTGTACGTTCGCGTTTTCTTCATACCCGGCGAACGTTGTGACTCTGACTATCGCCCGAAGTATTTGCGCCAAAGTGAACTGATTGTTAAACCGCAACCGTTTGTTTTTGACGTTTTGCCAAGTTCCCCTTGCTTACAGCGCCGAAGTGGAAGATATGGTGTGATTATGTTGCGATTTCGCCATTTTCGCACCTAAAAGCAGCATTGACCAGCTGATTTTATCGGTAGGCGCTATGCCTACGATCTGTGTCACTTTGTCCAATCGGTTGTACAACGTCTGCCGTTGGATACCTAATTGCTCGCATGCGCCGGTCTTGTTGTCGAGATTGTCGAAACAGGCGCACAACGTGTCGATCAGCATGGCGTTATGCATAAGCTCATGCCCAACCGTCTGCGTGATCACCATGCGCACGGCCTCATCGGTACGTTCCATTCCCAACATGCGTTCCAGCAACGAGGAATCCACACATTCGAGGGTTCCATACGGGCATTCCGCATCGTTCGAAATGCATGTTCGAATCACACTGCGCAACGCACCGAACGCGTCCATCAATGAAATCGTGTCCAACGCTGCGCGTCCATGCACGGTATATACGTATTCGTTTGCAGCGACTTGCGTCAACGCATGCAAACACCGATCTGAAAATACCGACACATCGCCGCCGCTGTCTTGCGCCGCGAGAAAACCGATCATTAAATCGCCTTCCAACAAACAGATCGATTCGCAACCGCCGTTGGATTCGAAATCGTCGATCATCGACACGATTGCCGGCATGGCGTTGGCCACCGACTTGAGTTTCATGGCAAATGGCATATACACGCCCGAAGCGGCGAATCCCAACGCATCAAGCATGGCATGGCCCTCACGCGCCTCCATCGGCGAAACATGCACGCCATCTTCCGGCCCCGCAATCAGATGCGCCACCATGCCGACGCGCGCTCCCCCATCGAGATACAGTGTCAAAACCGGAGCGGCAATCTGTTCGATCCTTCTGCACATCGCTTCATCGAACACCGTATTGCGCTGGCTGATCTCCAAAGCGCCCAAAGGCCGTTTCTGTTCCTCCAGTGCAAGTACAATGCCGCAATCTGTAGCGGTATTGATGTTCTGTCCGGCTCGGGCGACTTCAAGACCGTCCACGTCGAATATGACCACATCCTCGCCGAACAGGTTCGCAATGCCATCGGCAACGGCTTTGGGATTGGACGCTTGAGCAAGCTCAGAACGCAACGAAGTTGACATAACGTCCACTTGCATCTGCATACGCATCTGATCACGCACAATCATGGTATTGACGCTCTGGCAGATATCGACGAAAGGAATGCGACGGCGCAATCCAATAATCGTAAGTCCTTCATGCTTGGCTGCCTTCACCAACATTTTCGGCAGTTGGGTGACTTCTTCAACCAATTCGACCATCAATGCCGCAATATCAGCATTCACGAGGCTTTTCACATATTCGTCCGCACGTTTTTCACGACCGTCCGCAACTAAAGATCGCCCCTCCACCACCAGAAGCTCGCCTCCTGCCAGAAATGAGGCGACGTCCTCGCGTTCGTTGGTGAACACCCAACGCACCGGATTATCCAAGCTATCGCCAGCAACTTCAACCTGTGGTTCCGCCGTCGCAACCAAGGCATCATCGAGCACTTCCCTCACCGTAACAGCCATACAAACCGTCCAATCCGAAGTAATACACATGTCACATCAAGTAACGTGACCGCAAAGCAATACGCCGACAATAACCATCAACGATTACGTCAAAGGTTCCCTTCCGTAACCCAATGGACATATGACAAAACGTCTGCCGGAACCCGAAAACTCGCATGAAAACTCGTATTGGAAGGAGTGATTATGAGCACGCAACTGTTCATCAACGCACACATCGCCACCGGCATGCCGGGCAGCACCGCAGCCGAAACAGCGGCAATCCAAGATATTCTCGTCGAAGACGGCAAGTTCATCAGCATTGCACCCCATCTCAAAGCAACACTCGAAGCACAAGGCAAAGATATGGCGAGCGTGGAAGTCGTCGATTTGGGCGGAAAGCTGGTCTGTCCACCATTCTGCGACACCCATCTGCATCTTGATTACGTCTTTACCGCACGCAAGCCCGGCGCGGTGAACGAGTCAGGCACCCTGTTCGAAGGCATTCAGCGTTGGAGTGAAACCAAGGCAGATCTCACTGTCGACGAGATCAAGGAACGCGCGAAAATCGGCATCGCCAAGGAAATGCGTCATGGCGTGCAGTTCATTCGTTCACACGCCGATGTGACCGACCCGAATCTTACCTCGCTCAAAGCTCTGCTGGAGCTTAAGGAGGAACTGAAAGATACTGTCACGCTGCAGATCGTCTCCTTCCCGCAGGAGGGCATGTACTCCTATGAAGGTCCTCATGGCGAATCCGGCGCGGATTTGGTTGAGGAAGGCCTGAAAATGGGTGCTGATTGCGTCGGTGGCATTCCGCATTTCGAGCAGTGCCGTGAGTTCGGCGAACGTTCCATGCACACCGTGGTCGAACTGGCTTCGAAGTACGACAAGCTCATCGACGTGCATTGCGACGAAACCGACGATCCAAACTCACGTTATCTTGAACTGCTGTCCGCACTCGCCTATCGCGCCGGTATCGGTTCGAAGACCACGGCAAGCCACACTTGCTCCTTGGGATCGGCCGACAATGCCTATTTCTTCCATCTGACCAAGCTGTTGAAGGCCGCACATATCAATTTCGCCTGCGCACCTACGGAAAATCTGTATCTGCAGGGGCGTCAAGACACGTTCCCGAAGCGTCGTGGCATCACGCGAGTCAAGGAGCTCACCGAAGCTGGGGTGAATGTGTCGCTTGGTCAGGATTCCATGCAAGATCCCTGGTATCCGGTCGGTAACGGCAATATGATGCTGATTCTCGATTATGTGCTGCATTTGGCGCAGATGATGAGTTTTGAAGAGATCGATGATGCGTTGAAGTTCCTGACAGTCAACGGCGCAACCACGCTCGGCATGCGCGATTCGTATGGTCTTGAGGCAGGCAAGCCCGCAAACTTCATTGTGCTTGATGCTTCCAGCGTGTTCGACGCCGTATACGAGCGTTGCGAAGTGCTTCGCTCGGTACGAGAGGGTCGCACACTGTTCACCCGTAACACGTCAATCACTGCCGATCTCGATCTGCTGACACTGTAATTCGTCAAGTTTCGAAATACTTTCGGCATACGAAAGGCCTTGAAATCATTACATACGATTTCAAGGCCTTTCGTGTGTCGCGTTACTTACGCACCGATTGCTTATTCAACAGATTCTGCGGATTCCGTAAGTTCTGTCGATTCCGTCGATTCGGCAGGTGCCTCGGTTTCAGCTGCGACTTCACCTTCAGCAGGCTCCGTATTTGGCTCTTCGAACGCCTCACCGGTAAAGGTGAACTCGCCCAGGATGCCTTCGCCTTCCGCATCGACCTTCACGCGCTGGCCATCTTCGAGTTCGCCCATCAGGATCTTCTCCGAAATGGCGTCTTCGACGTCGCGCTGAATCACGCGACGCAACGGACGCGCGCCCAGCAGCGGGTCGAAGCCCTTCTGCGCGAGCAGATCCTTGGCAGCGTCGGTAAGCTCGAGGGACATGTGGCGATCGAACAAGCGATCATTGAGCTGCTTGACGTCAAGATCGACGATCTGACGCACTTGCGGCTCGGTGAGCTGCTTGAACACGATGATGTCGTCCAGACGGTTCAGGAATTCCGGACGGAACTGCTGCTTCAGCTCCGCGGAAACCTGATCCTTCATGCGCTGGTAGCTCGACTCGGTGTTGGCACCCAAGTTGAAGCCGGTGTTGGCGGCCTTGGCGATGTCTCGCGTACCAAGATTGGTGGTCAGAATGATGATGGTGTTCTTGAAGTCCACCTTGCGGCCCTGGCCATCAGTCAGATGACCGTCATCAAGCACCTGCAGCAGCGTGTTGAAGATATCCGGATGGGCCTTTTCGATCTCATCGAACAGCACCACGGAGAACGGCGTGCGACGAACCTTCTCGGTGAGTTCGCCGCCCTCTTCGTAACCGACGTATCCCGGAGGAGCACCAAACAGGCGCGAAGCCGCATATTTCTCGGAGAATTCAGACATGTCGACACGAATCAGTGCGTCCTCGTCGTCAAACAGGAATTCGGCGAGCGTCTTGGCCAGCTCGGTCTTACCGACGCCGGTGGGGCCAGCGAAGATAAACGAACCGGACGGACGCTTCGGATCCTTCAAACCAACACGAGCACGACGGATGGAGCGGCTCAACGCGGACACGGCCTCGTCCTGGCCGATGATGCGCTTGTGCAACTCACTTTCCATGGTCATGAGCTTCTTGGACTCGGCCTGGGTGAGCTTGAACACCGGAATGCCGGTGGTCTGGGAAATCACTTCGGCGATGACATCCTCATCCACAACCATCTTCACATCAGATTCGCCCTCACGCCACGAAGATTCCTTCTGCTTGCGTTCGGCTTCCAGCTTCTCCTGCTTATCACGCAGCTCAGCGGCCTTTTCGAAGTCCTGGCCCTTGATGGCCTGGTCCTTCTCTTCGGCAAGCTTGGCGATCTTCGTGTCAAGTTCCTTAAGCTCCGGCGGAGCGGTCAGACGACGGATGCGCAGACGCGCACCGGCCTCATCGATCAGATCGATGGCCTTGTCTGGCAGATGACGGTCCTGAATGTAACGGCTCGACAGATCGGCCGCGGCCTGCAACGCACCATCGGTGATCGTCACATGGTGATGGTTCTCGTAACGCGAACGCAAGCCCTTAAGGATCTCGATGGTTTCGGCAATGCTCGGCTCATGCACCTGGATGGGCTGGAAACGACGTTCCAAAGCGGCATCCTTCTCGATGTACTTACGATACTCGTCGGTGGTGGTGGCGCCAATGGTCTGCAGCTCACCTCGCGCGAGCATTGGCTTCAACATGTCGGAAGCGCCAAGAGCGCCATCCGCGGAACCAGCGCCCACAATGGTATGGATCTCATCGATGAACAGCACGATGTCGCCGCGGGTCTTGATCTCCTTGAGCACCTTCTTCAGACGCTCCTCGAAATCGCCACGGTAGCGCGAACCAGCCACCATGGATCCCAGATCCAACGAATAGACCTGCTTGCCCTTCAGCGTCTCCGGAACGTCGCCGGCATTGATCTTCTGCGCCAAGCCTTCGACCACGGCCGTCTTGCCGACACCCGGCTCGCCGATCAGCACCGGATTGTTCTTGGTACGGCGGCTCAGTACCACCATCACACGCTCGATCTCACTCGAACGCCCAATCACCGGATCAAGCTTGCCGGCGGCAGCTTCAGCGGTCAGATTGCGGCCGAACTGGTCAAGAATCGCGGAACCGGTCTGGTTGCGACGATCCTGCACGCCACCGGCATTGGCCAAATCGCCCTTGCCATCACCCTTGCCATCACCGGAATTGCCACGGATCAGGTCGATGGTGGCGCTGCGCAGCTCGCCAAGATTGACGTCCATCTTGATCAGCACCTGGGTGCCGACGCCTTCGCCTTCATGAATCAGACCGAGCAGGATATGCTCGGTGCCGATATAGCTGTGCCCCAGCT
>ERZ894180.921-NODE-921-length-20570-cov-14.712893_pt1 | contig 20570 bp, 7 predicted proteins | sample MGYA00380278_ERZ894180 | MGnify/ENA primary metagenome ERZ894180 (study PRJEB32331, sample SAMN06328450) | human gut metagenome | biome: human gut microbiome; feature: stool | host: Homo sapiens | collected 2013-02-24 ...
ATATAAGAGTATATGGAATAAAATGTTTTATAAGGATAATAGTACTATAGTTTTCCCTTCATTACTAAAATCCATTAGATCGAATAACATAATTACATTGTTACCAATTAATATATCATTCAATACTTTATATACTTCTCTCTTGTCGTCTTCCCTCTCTAATGTATCAATAGATATTTGGATATCCAATTTATGATTATTTAAAAATATACACAAAGAAGAGCATATCTGTCTTACAAGCATATTAGCTACTCCGTTTTTAACTAAGTATACTTTATTATTCGTATAATCAATAGATTGAAGTTCCGTATCAGTATTGCTTTTGATAATATCTAATAATTCATTAAATTTATTAGCATCATTAAATATATGATTATTTAATAATACTCTTAATTTGGTTAACGCATATACATTTACATTATTCATCTTTATTTATACCCCCGTTTATTTTGGAGAAGATAAACAAGATTTCTTTAGAATTATATTATACGTCCCTTATTATCTAAATAGTGTAATTCTCTTCCATCATAATCTTTTCTACTTATAATGGAATTATATTGTGATTTATTATAAACCACATTTAAATATTTTAAATATATTTCAACTCTAGGTAATATGCTGTAATATTTATTTACAGTTCCAGTTACTACCATAGAATCATCTAGCCATACATTGTGATTATACATATCACAGTATTTCTTTCCGATATTATCCCAGTCAGGTTTCTTTATATTAGGTCTTTTTAAACCTATTTCTGCTAAGAAAATATCAGTAGTATTAAAATATGATGGAGTTGGTAAATATGCATTATATTCTATAATACATGGAGTATTTATTAATCCATCATATTGTAGTAGTTCTTCATCTGTAATACTTTTCATATATCTATGATCCTCTTGCGCATTAGGTGTATAAATATGTACAAATGGATCATTTTTGGCATATGAAGAAGCATTACTTCTATTTATTAATCTAAATCTAGGTCTTTGAGCGCCCTCAGGTACTTCTAATAATACTTGTATTAGATAATCTATATAATACAAATTATCTAATACCCTAGATCTTACTTCTATTATTTCATCCATTTTATTTGGGGACAATTTATAATGATCTACCATCCATGCAAGTCTTTCTTCATAAGATATAGGTATATCACTATACTTCTTGGCATACTCTTCGCTTTTCTGTTTTCTATTTTGTTTAGCCATTGAGTTTACCGTCCTTTATTATATATTTTTTAAATATAAAATCCATATATGGGTAATTACCCATATATGGATGTTTAAGAGTACGTTTATTTTTAAATAAACTATAGCCCAAATTTACTGTACATATTTGATATTTTATTGGATAGCTCTTGAGTAAACATTCCCCAAGTTCTATTTGGTAATTGTAAATATTGGTTCTTCTTTAAGGAGAAATACATAGTTAATTGTCTTTGTATATCTGGTTCATTTATATTAACTCCACAATTACATGCAATATAATCCATTAAAGCAGTATTAGCCATAAACCAACTAGTCTTATCCGATTGGGTAAGAATAATCATGGAATATAAATCCTTAAATGACATATTTACATCTACTTCTGTAGGTAAACCATTTACAGTCCAAGAACCTTCTTTACCTCTACTAATACTTAATGATGTAACTATTCCACAATCACAATTAAATGCTCCTTTAAGATAAGCTCTAATAAGGAATGGAGACATATATCCGTTTGCAACATCACTTGATACCTGTCTAGGAGCGGTTAGCGCCACTAAATGACACAAAGGAACGTAGATATTTAAATACCAACTTAATAGATCATTATCAGGTGTTCTTAATTTTAGAGTTACAGAATAACTTTTACTATATTCGTGATCAGCCCATATCTCAGGGAATAATAATTGTCCACCAGTAGCAACAGTAGCAAAGTTTTTAGCTAAGTCTATTAGCAATTGATGCCCTCCTAAATACTTTTCAGACATTTCTTGCATATCTGCTAATGTACTTTCTAGATTATTAGGTTGCATCCAGTCTGGAACTTCTCCTGTAGATGTACCCATCAAAAATTGCAACTCTCTACCAATATCAGCAAATGAGTTTACTTTAGATGCAATCTGTGATTCTGTCGTTGTATTAGAAAAATCTTCATCGGACGATGTATAAGAATCTACATAAAATGATATAGATTCTTGCGCTCGTATATTTTTCTTGATGGTGCTATTAACTGCATATTTCCAGTTAAACTCAGATAATTTATATTGTTTAGAACTACTGGTATTATAAACACTTATTTTGGAATTTTCTATTCCCAAGAATTTAGCGCCTGCCCAACACATTGGATTTACATATTTAAAATATTCTTCTGCAGCAAAATCAAATGTAAAATATCTACCAGAATCTGTAATCTGTCCTTCTGTTCCACCGCCAATAAGATCTGATATTGTAACTTGGTTTGCATCATTTTCATCGGTAGCATTTATACCTAATAATTTAGATAGCTCTAACCATCTATCTGATTTTTTGAAATCAGACATATAAGAAGCTTTTCCAGGAGTTATAAGTAATAATGGTGTTCTAGTTAAAATTTTTTGAGCGTATGTAACACCATATTCTGTCCCTTCTAGTTTTTCATCAGTATTTTCATCAAACTGATATGGTGAGCCAAATACACCCATTAAGCTACTATTAAACATTTTAGATACCGCGCTTGATAAATCACTTTGATACTTCTTTTTACTAAAATATTTTATAGCAGCTTGATCATCATAGTATTTTTGCAATCTTGCTTTTTTTGCAGCTTGCTCTTTTTTTGATCCGCTATTTAACCATTTAGATAAATCCTTCATTTTTAATATTTCACTGTCTTCTTTACCGGCTATCGCGTTTAATCTATCCTGAAGGGCTTTTTTGGCATCGTCTTTTGCTTTTTTCTCTTCATCTTTTTGCTTGTCTGTTTTATAGTTTGACCATTTATCTTCTTTAACTTTACTATCTAAATCTTTTTCACTTATCCATCCATCGTACTTTTTTAACTTGTACCATGTTACTCCATTTTTATCTTTTTTCTTTTCTGTAGCAACCAAATCTAGATTTTCTACTAATGTTTTGACAAATTTACTATTTTTGCTCGGTTCAGAATATACAATTGTATGCTTATTCTTGGTATTTACTTTATATATAACTTCTTTCTTCTGAACAGTAGCAAATACATCATCGCCAGAAACCCATCCTAGATCTCCTATATGATACCAATATAAATCATCTTTCTTTATGTACTTTTGCCCGTTTGAATAAAATGTTTTCCCTATATCAAGATAATCTATAATAGGAGATGTTATCGATGGTTCTTTTCTATAAGCAACGGCATTATTTTTTGATACTTTTATTCTGCATGTAGCATTTGTATCTATTAATCCATCATCATATTTATTTATCAACCCTACAGTTACGGTACCTACACCGTTAATTATGGTACCTTCTTTACTGTAATCTCTTCCTGGTATACGTTTATTTGTTCCTTGATTATTATCCACTCCATATAATAAAGCGTCTTTTAACCCAGCCATTTATAATACCTCCTTTTTCAGTTTATTAATTTTAATAATTTGTTGGATAGGGCTATTTATCCCTATCCAACAATATAGTTTTATTCCATAGCAAGAGATTCTATACTATTCATAAGATTAGACAGCTCTCCTGATCCGGTAGATGTTTTATTATAGCTAGATAATTTATTGGCTAAATCTGTCTTCAAAGAAGTCCATTTCTGTTTAGTTTCACTATTATTCATTTGTGTGCTTTGTAAATCTACAAGCTTGGATAATATAGAAACTATCTCAGAAATATCAGATGTATTATCTGCTACTTTGGCAAGTAATTTGATTACAGATTTCATTAATTTAGTCATATCGGAGGTTCCATCGGATTTCTTAGTAATAGACTTAGTAGAATCAGATACAGATTCTGTACCATCGCTGGAATCAGTTAATCCCATGCTAGACGCCATCTGATCTGTATAATTACTAAATGCTGTCATTACATCATTAAATCCGCCTCTTCCTTTATATTTAGGATAATTATTTAATAATCCAGATCCTGTTCCAGACCATGGCACATCATTCTGATATGTAGCATAATCTTGATCAAAGTATCCAGATATATCGCCTTCTTTATTCTGTCCAAAGAAGTCGTAGAATTTATAATTTGATCCGTATCTGTTGCTTACAGGATCTCCTTTTTGATAAGCACTTCTATCTTTAGCATTTGTAATATCCATAGGGAATGTATCGTGCTCTGTTACATATCTAGGTAAGGTTCTCTTACCTTCATTAAATACTTTTCTAACTGCATCTTTAGCTGTATCTGTAACTCCTCTAGTAAATGATGCAGATGCATACCATCCGCTATGAAGAGTACTAAGCATATCAGCTCCAGTAGCTTGTCTCTTTTTAGTTACTTCGTTAAGGTTAGCCATCTGCGAAGCTTCCTGCATGGACTCGAATAGATTATCTCCACCAGTCTCACCAGTAACTCCAGTAGCTATTTCTGTTACTTGATCTTCAGTAAGATTATATTTAGGATAATCTGATCCTGCTGTACTTCCAGAAGTACTTGTAGAACCAGAAGAACTAGAATCAGAACCACCTACATTTACAACTAATCCATATTTCTCTGCTAAGTTATCCATGCTTCCCAATAATCTGTCTAATACAGAATTATTGCTTGAATCAGAAGATGAACTACTTGAACCAGAAGTGGATGAAGATGTTCCACTCAACATAGATTTTACTTTTTCATGAATCTTCTTAGATGTAGCATCGTCGTAATGAGTACCATCAGTAGTCTTATATCCATCAGATTTAAGATAACTGTATACGTCAAGATAATTGCTACCCCAGAATGATTGCATTTTACTATTGAAACTCTGAACTTCTGCATCTGAACAGTTAGGATCATTATCAACAGGGTTGACTGACATATAGAACAGATGAGCGTTAGGATTTCTCTTCTTAAGTTCGGTATAATAAGCAATATAATTATCTGGTTGATAAATATCATTTACACCCATATTAATTACTACTGCTAAATTAGGATCAGATTTTATCCTAGCTTCCATTTCTGGACCTGCAGTAGACTTTAACCAAGCTAATCCTTGGGAAACTTTTGCGATGAATGATACTCCATCTTCATGAATACAATCAGCCATCATTTCAGTTCTAGAATCACCTACATAAAGTATTCCGCTATAAGATCCAAATCCTCTTCCTATATATTTTTTCAATTTCCTTGTAAACTTAGATGCTAATCCAGAACCATATCCGATACCTAATTTAGTATGTCCGAGAATTTTATCTGCATTGTACTTCTTAGGCTTCTTAGCTTCTGGATCTTTTATAGTTATATTTCTACCATCTTTAGACATACCACTCGCTACAACGTAATGAGAGTTAGGTCCAAATGGAGAATTAGATTTGGATGTATTACTCTTATCAGATCCAAGTAATACTACATCTTTTCCTCTTCTTAAATCGCTTCTAACCTGATCACTATTGTTATAGTAATTAGTATCTAAGCCATTTCTAGAATATATATCGCTGAAGTAATCGGCTGTTACACCGTCATTACTTCCTTTATATTTTAATGCTAATTTAGAGCTATCCATCATAGATGCTCTGCCAGCAATATCGTTTAATACCATAGTTGCAGCTGCAGGAGCACAACCAGAATCACCGATAGTTTGCTTAATAGTGTCACCTTTTGTATTAAATGCTCTATTGGCATATTTAGGATCTAACTGAGAAACAAATGATCCTCTTCCAGCAAATAATCCAGATCCGGATCCTTTATTTTTCTTCTTATTTGATTTATTATCATTTGAACTACTTGTAGAGCTACTAGAAGATGATGTAGAATTAGAAGAACTAGAGTTGTTTCCATTGAAAGTCGATGTTCCACTACTCTTGAAATCTTTTAATCGTCTTGCACCCCAGTAATCTGCTCGTCTATTTATAGCTGCTGTTGTAGGTCCTAATTTATCTGGATTACCATGAGTAAGAACTTGTCCGTGTCCGAAATACATTTCAGCATGACTACCAGCCTCACTACCATAAAGCAATATATCACCTAATTGGAGTTTTGATTCATCGGTTGTTACTCCAGCAGTACTTCCACCATCTACTGTATAAGTAGTATCATATGTAGCTTGTTCTCCTGACCAACCACCAACTTCAACTCCTAAAGCTTTCTTATATGCCCATTCAACTGTAGAAGAACAGTCGCCACTACCATCATCAGGATTTCGAGATCCTGGATATTTAGCATTATCCTGAGCGTACTTTAATTTTCCGTAAACACTGTTCATCTGTGCTACGACTTTAACCTGTTTATCGGCAATATTCTTATCTGATGATACAGTACCTGATATACCATTAGCATTATATTCAGTTGTTCCGCTGGATGATGAATCATCACCATCACTTCCAGTTAAACCGTAATCTGAAGCTAATAAATCAAACGGTGCTAATAACACATCAAGTATTGATTTCTTTGAGCTATTATTGCTACTGCTTCCAGAATCGGATGAAGTATCATCACTTCCTACAACAGCTCCTGCAGTTCCATCAGGAGCAGTATGATCTATAGGATCTTGCCCTACTATTCCAAGTAATATAGTTCTTTCTGTATCTGCACCTGTTCCATATCGACCAATACCAATGCTTTGATGCCATTGTCCGGTCATATGTGATGCTCTTACATCATAGCAAGCATTAAGTAATTTGGTCTCATCTGCATCCATAGGTTTATTATTAAATTGAGAAGCAACTTCTCCGAATTCCTTAGTAGCTCCACCAACTCCTCTATGTACAGCCCAAGACCAACAACAATCCTGCATTGCTCTAGAATATTGATCAGGATCAAATCCGTATTTAGATTTAATATTATTTACTAATCCCAAATAGTCACTATTTAAGATATAATCCCACTCTTTAGCAAAGAATGCATCTTTTCCTATATCATTAACAGCTTTTAACCATTTAGTTTTCAGGTCATCACAAGATGTAGGTGAACCATATTTAGAAGCAAAGTATTTACTCCAGAATTCAGGTGCAGGTCCATCCCATATCATCTGATATGATCCGAATGATAATCCACCATCGTTTCCACAATGTCCTATAGCTGTAGGTCCATCAGATCCAGATTCGAAATGGTGTATATATTTACTTATATAATCTCCATTCTTAGGTTTAACCATTTGCTTAGTAGCTCTACCTACATATGTATTTAATTTAGAAGCTGCATTTCTGGCTTTTCTACCTATGGATGTAGTAATACCAATAGTTACTCTAGGTAATACAGTTTTAAGATTATATTTAGTTTTTGGTTTCCTTGATTCAGGATCATTAATATAGATATACTGATTATCTTTAGATATAGAATCAGCTACTACATAATGAGGATTTGAACCAAACGGAGAATTATTTTTAGATTTATTATTTGGATCTCTACCGAGTAATATAGTCGGTCTCTTTTCTTTTATAGCTTTTACTATAGCAGAATCTTTAGGATCACTAGAGTCGTTCTCTATATACTGTGTAGATATTCCATATTTATTAAATTCGTCATCGAAATATTCAGATGTAACGCCACTATTCGGAACTTTATATCCTAAAGCGTCTTGTACAGCTGTATTCATATCTATAGTAGATTGTCCGGCAAGGGAATTAATTACCATAGTAGCAACAGCAGGAGCACAACCGGAATCGGATACAGTTTGTCTACTAGTATCAGCACTTACATTGAATCTTTCTGTAGATATATTTCCAGTTATCTGAGAAACGAAGTTCTTTGATACTGGAGTTATTTTTGATTGATCAGCAACTACAGGTTTATCATCAAAATCTTCTATAGTTTTTGGCGATTTAAAGGTATAGAATGGCATCTTAGGATGATTATTACCAGTAATAGACTTTTCTGAAATAGGTTCAGGGTCATATGATCCACTACCTACATACAGTCCAGATCCTCTTCCTGATTTTTTAGTTCCTAATTTATCATAATCATACCATTTTCCGTCAGTTAATTTTACTAAATATACATACCTGCCAGAATTATTTTTCTGTGCACGAACTCTATTTTCTCCGTATAATCCTACAAGTCTGTAGTATTTATCCGGCATATTCTTTTTGTTAGATTTAGATTTTACATCTGATACAAAAGCATATTTATTTAAAGGATTCTTATAAGTTAATTTCTTTGATTTATCTTTAACTTTCTTAGTAGCTTTATTTATAGCATTTTGAGCTTTATCAGTATCGGTACTTGTACTCGAAACTGTTGTAGACGCAGAAGAATCAGAAGCTGCATTCATATCTGAAGTACTTGTAGCATCAGTTGTAGCTGATGTATTATCTCCACTTACAGCATCTACGCTCTCTGTATCATTAGAACTCATACCAGATGTAGTCTGGAAAAGTGATTTTGCTAATACCATAGGATACTGCAAAGTTTTATATATAGTAGTAATAGTTTTTCCTATAGTACCAAGCATAGATTTATCATCATCAAACTTATCATTCCAGTAGTTTTTCATGCTACCTTTTCCAGATAAGTAGTTATTGGTTTCTTCGAGCTGATTATTAAATGTCTCAAGTACTTTATCCCCATCTCCTAATTGATTGGATACTTTGCTGATAAAGAACTTCTGCATTTTTTGTACGGAATATATAGGATTAAACATAGCTCGTCCCATCATTCCTATTAGTTTTAACGTTCCACTATCATTATCACTTTCAGATTTAAAGAACTTATCATTTCCAGATATAGCATAAGAATATATATCCTGAAGATGATTTTCTATTAAACTAGAGTTACCTTTTCCAGTGGACTGTAATTTATTTGTAATAGAGCTGATAAACATATCAGCTAATTTATCTTGTATGATATTGAAAGGATTAAATCCATTAATACCACTAACTAATTTATTCTTTACTGTATTAGCAGTATCGAATACGTTATTTTTAATATTAGACGCTACATATTCGCCTTTAGATAATGCATAAAGACCGTCTCTGCGTATATCTCCACCAGCTGCATAGCTAGATATATTATAAGCTTTTACATATTCCTCAGGAGTCATTCCCATGGCTTCAGCATTAGCTTTTATATTAGCATCCATGGTAGAGTCTTTTGTCTGTTCATTAGTATCATTGGTTTTAAATTGATTATCACTAGATACAATATTATTTATATATTGAGTAGCTTTGTCCCCAGACATACCCGAAATAGAAGCATTTAATGCAGCTGCTTGATATTCAGTATTGTCTGATTTATATTTAGAGATATATTGATCTAATGTATAATTATCTCCATATTGAGCTATCTTATCATTAGCTTTAGATCTTAATTTATTTAAATTTAATACATCATTTCCTACAATTTGACTTAATGCGTCCATACATAAGTCAAATATTATATCAGTATCTATAATTCCTGTAGGTAATAAATTATTAATAGCATTAAATAAACCACAAACTATGGTTATTTGATTATTGGCATCTTCTGGAAGTATTTTTGCTATTTCAGCAGTATTATACATACCATATATAAAATATTTTACTAAACTTGCTATAGTAAATACTCCACCACCGGATAAGAATGATGTTATATATCCAGCAAATCTAGTGGCTGCAGTACCAGTTAATTTTTCAGCAAGCTTGTCGCAAATCTTAGCAACTAACTTAGTAGCAGCTCCGTTAATTTTAGCTTTAACCTTATCTTGAATATCTCCTGCTATATTAAATAATTTAAATATAGTTCCTACAACAGTATCATCTTGCAATAATCCAGTTATAAGCCCAGATATTTTACTATATACTTTTGATAATGTTTGACTACTTATGACATCTCCATAATTTTGTACGCCAGACGCTACGTCGCTTATATTTGTATGCGTTACATAATCTATAGCTTTTCCCACAGAATTATGTATTACATTTTCTTTTATATTATCAGAATATGATTTAGAAGCATCTTGTATATCACTAGATAAAGAATTATCAGTGGTACCTTCTGCTAATCTAGGTATTACTAGTTCGCCTTTAGATAAAGCGTATAATCCTGAACGGGAAACTGTTCCGCCTCTGGCAAATGATCCTTCAGTACCACCATGTTCTTCGTTAGAAGATGATGTACGGGTTTCACTTCCTTCAGCTTCTTTCTCATCACCCATCACTTTATCTTTAATAAATCCAACAGGATCTTTGAAGAAAGATTTGATTCCAGCAAATTTGCCAGTAATCCAATCTTTTATATTAGTAATTTTATCTACTATTTTACCGATTGTAGATTTTATTAGTATGAATGGTAAATTAATGGCTTTATACATAGTACCAAATACTGTTTGTAATCTGCCAAATATACCATCATCTGTTTCGCCAGTTTTCCAGTATTGAGCAGAAAATACAGATATTTTTCCGTCTTTAGCTTGTTCTACAGCTTTCTCTGTATCTTCTGTCTTAATAGATTTAATCTTATCTATTGCACCTTCAATTTTATCTACAGCTTTATGCACAACGGCAGATATTGCTGTAGGTACTATAAACATTGTTTTTCCTAAATTAGCTGTGAAGTTTCCGACTTTACCTAATATAGTATCCCCATCAGTAGGTTGATAGGAGAGTAGTCCTTTAAGATCTCCGTTTATAACGCTAGATCCATAAGTTTTAAATGTATCAAATGTAGCACTAGCTGTATCTTTAGCAAATCCAGTTATATTACCTAATTTACCTATAGTATTATGTAATACCCATGAAACTGCAGTTGGTGCAATAAACATGGATTTAGCCATTGTTGTAAGGTAATTACCTACAAATCCAAGTAAAGAATTATCTTCATTAGGTTTATATGTAACTAATCCTTTTACGTCACCTTTAAATACGAATCCATATAAATTTTTAACAACGTCAACAGTTCCAGATATAGGATCTTTTCCTATAACGTTCTTTATTGCTGTACCAGCTTTCGATACAGTCTCTTTTACGTTTTTACCTATATTACTTACAAACGAGCCTACCTTACCAGTTACAGAATATTTTTTCTTTAAATATTCTTCTTTGGTTTCAGTACTTCCAGTTTGATTGATATATTCTTGATATTCTTTATCAGCTTCTGCTTGTCTTTGTGATAAATCTTTTCCTAATACACCAAATAACTTTTGAGCTATCCAGTTAACACCAGGAATTATAGACGGTATAATTAATAGATTACATAATGCATTTATCAAACCTGCAACTACTTCTTCTACTATAGTAGTATCTGTAACTCCTAATATAGATTCAGCTTGATCGCATCCTGTTAAAAAGTCTAATACTAAAGTTGCTACTGTTAAAATAATATTCAGTTTACCAGCAGCTTTCTTTAATACAGAGCTTCCTACTTTACTTGTACCTTTCTTAAGAGCATTTTCAAATATTTCAGTAACACTAGTTTTGAATCCTTTGACCCAATTAGCAACTGATTTGATTCCTAAAGTCTCAGCTAATTTAGAAAGTTTAGCAACAACTTTACTATTACTGAAGAGTTTCTCTACTCCATCTTTTAATTTAGTTATTAATCCTGATAATATTTTAGCTACTTTGCCACCTTGCTTACCACTAGTTTCAGCCGCTGTAGCTAATACTTTACCAGTTGTATTCTCTACGACATCTCCAGTTACATGTTCTACAGCCTCATCAGCAGCAGATGATGTAGCTTTAGATACAAATTTGTCAAATCCTTTAGATACTTTAGCACCAGCTTTACCAGCTAATTCTATAGGTTTTGATATTACTTTTGTTGCAACAGATGCAGCTTTACCACCTATTCCAAGATGTTTTAAAACATTAGAGCTTTTGCCTAAAAGTTTATTCATCACACCTTGCTTACCGTGAGCAAAAGCATGACCCATACCATTTCCAATTTTCTTAAATGTAGTTCCACCAACCATGGATTGATCTTTGAATTTGATCTGTCCATCTTCTACGGTTCCTTCTACACCTTGAGAATTGTATATCTTTTTATAATTACCATTCTGAATATCTTCTGCTGTTAAAACATTTCCATTCTCATCATACATTCCAGTTTCACCAGATTGTAATTGATTTGGATTTATTGTAGTAGTTCCGCCAGCATTATTACCATTACCTAATAAGATATCCATAGTTTTTAATCCAGTTTTGCCTAAGAAACCTAATGTTTTAGGTAAATTCTGAATTGCATTAGCTAATATTTGAGGAAGAACTTCTCCAAGCATATTACCAATAGCAGGTATAGCTGTATTAGTAATCCAAGGTAATACTGTTTCTTCCATATAACTCTTAGTTGCAGCTACTCCTTCACCGATCTTTTCTCCAAAGGCTCCAACAACTCCTTCGGGTTCATCCCCAGTATAGCTATCTCCTAAGAATCCTTTCATGAATCCATTTTTAACATCATTAAGTTTTTCTTCTATTGCAGGAAGAATCTTTTCTTTAAATACAGGAACAACTGTATCTTCTATAAATGGAGCTACAGTTTTCTTAATAAAGTTTATAATCTTAGGTGCAAAGAATGCTGCAAGCATTGCAATTCCAGCAGCTTTTAATATCTTTCCTAAAAGATTATCTTTCTTTTTATCTTTCTTTTTACCGATACCAAAAATTTCACCAATCTTAGAAGGAATACCTTTAATGGTATCAAATATACCTTTTTGATTGGCTCTATCTTCATCTCTTTCTCTAAGAGTATTTACTGTTTCAGCATCAGATGTATCAGGCTCTACATTACCATTAGCATCTACTTTATTTTTAATAGGAAGACCATTGTAAAAACTTGTAGTGGTCTTTTCATTATTATCTCCCTGATAACTATTTTCGTCCTTGTTTTTATTTCTTCTAATTTTTTTCCCTTTGCCCATTCCTAACGATGCTCGTAATTTGTCACCAACCATCATTATTCGTAAGACTATGGTATTATTTTTTCTATTGGTAGGTAGTTCTGTTCCTTCTGCTAAACTAGGTATTACATATTCACCCTCAGATAAAGCATATAATCCGCTATATGGAACTCCATATAATCCCTCAGCAGCTTGTCCATCTACATCATGATCGTCGAAGTATTCATCCATAAATCTTCTAAGTCGATCATTTCTACCTTTAAATTTATTTAATTTTCTTCCTGCCCATTTAGTAACAGCTCTTTTAGCTCTTCTAGGAGAATTAATTACACCTCTACCGAGAGTTTCAGCAGCTTTTACTCCTTTATAAGCAGCTCTATCTACAACATTTCCGTCTTCAGTAGTATTATCAGCAAATACCCATCCACCTAATCTATTAAATGTATGACCAACAGCTCCTTTTATACCACCAAAGATTTTTTGCCTAGCTCTACCAAATTTAGTACGAGCTTCTCCTCTATCTATATACTCTTGCTGTTCGTTTCTCTTTTCAGCTTTATCTTGAGCTTTCTTTATCTTTTTATCTAAATTTTTAGCGGTGATACTTTCTACATCAATATCAGATCCAAGTAATCCCTTATTAAGCATCTTCATTTGAAGAATAATCTCTTGAATATCTTTCAATATATCATTCTGAAAATTCTCAGATTTCTTAGATTCTTCATATGCATCAGAATTATTTCTATCTGCTAATTCAGTGTCAAGTAATCTACTCATATCTCTAAGATTTAATGAATTAGTATCAAACCCTAAAGATTTTAATTTATCTTCTGCTTTAGTTCTATATTCACCATTTTTATTGTAATTCATAGCATATCTAGCTTTTGCTATTTCTTTACCAGAGGCTTCTATATCTTTAATCAAAGCAGATTTAGCGCTAGGATCAGATATATTTATTTTATCTAAGTATCCTATAGCTTGTTTATATTTACCTTTATTAAGATACTTAATAATGTCTTTCTGCTGTTTAGCAGGTAATTTACCTATATTAGCATTAATACTATTCTGTATCTTTTTTGTATTTTCATTTATTACTTTCTTATTATCTCTATCGCCAGTTCTAAGGAACTCTATAGCATCTTTAGCTGATTGAAGGTCTTCTGATCCCATCTGTTCCAGAGTTTGGTCCATTCGAGATGCTTTATCCCTTCCTATAATACCAAGCTTATGAGTACGTCTATATTCATTCCTTTCAGCTGCTGTCATATCATAGGCTCTACCCTTTTTGACTTGATGTCTTGTCATACGACGTCCAATACCACCAAGCATATTAAACGGTAATCCTATACCAGTTTTTAATATATTTTTCCCAGTATTAAAAGCAAATCCAAATAATTTAGTAAATGGTTTTAATAATGATTTTAATTTTTCTTCTATAGGTCTTACTATTTTATCATTAATTTTATCTTTAAAGAAATCTTTTATTGTATCCACAGCATGTAATGCAGAATTCTTTAAAGGTGTAAAGAAATCGTTCAGATTTCGTTTGATTGTTTCATTGAACCAATCTCCGAATTTCTGAGTCATATCTTTTATAGGAGCTGATATAGTATCTACTATTGTATTATAAATACCACCAACTCTTTTACCATACTTATCCTTTTCGCCAAAGAATACATTTTTAAATTTATCACTATCTGCAGCAAATCCTACTGCCGATCCTAATAGGATATTTGTAGCAACACCAAATGGTCCGGCAACTAAGCCTACAGCAGCTCCTGCTCCCATTTTTGGCAATGCTTTCTTAATCCTATTAGGGAAATCAGGTAATATAGAATCTTCGCCAAATAATGCATTATATATTTTCTCGTTTTTTGCTACAACTCCTGCAGCTGATCCTAATAAGATACCAGCCATAGGACCACCAGGAACAAATGGTATGAGAGAAGTGATCATACCTAAAGTAGATCCTTTAGCCATAGTCGGTACATATTTCTTTATGGTATCAGATACATTTTTAGGAATCAATCCAGCTTTATAATTTCCATCTTTATCTGTACTTCCGAACAATAAATCCTGTACAGTTTTACTTTTTATTACTAATCCACTAGCGGCACCAACGGCAGCCCCTAATAAAGGACCTCCTATCATACCACTAATTAATGATACACCAGAACCTATTACGGCACCGACAGTCATATTAGGTAAAGCGTTCTTTACTTCTGGAGCAAGGTTCATTACTTTACCGAATATATTACTTACATCTTCTTTGACTTTATTGTCTGCATCTTTTTGAGACATAACTTTGTCAGATACATCTCCAGCAAAAGCTTTACCAAGTTTAAGAAGATTGGATAATTGTTTCATTATCTCCATTCCTAATGGAGCTTGTCCTTCTTCGTAGTCATCGTATTCAAATTTAATACTATCATATATTTCTTTTGCACGATCATAGTTAGATTTTTTGTCTTTTTTATTAGTATCCTTATCGTCTTCTGAAGGTCCTTCTGTTCCTTCAGCAAACATACTAATTCCGCCATGCTTTTTATATCTATCTATAGCTCTAGCTTCATTAGCATATCTTCTTTTTATTTTAGCAGGATCATGATCTGGAGGAATAACGGCTTCGCCCTCTGATAAAGCATATACGCCTGTTTTAGGTACTCGCCTTAATCCAGCTGCAGCTTGGCCTAATATTTCTTCTCCAGTTCTTCTTCTTTTGTCTTCTTCTTTTTTCTCTTTATTTTTTTCATGTACTCTCTGAGCAGCTCTTTTATCTTCGTTATTCATAGCTCGACGCATCACGTCTTGAGCTATATCTTTTTTCTTCTGTTTGGTTTTACCTTTTTCGTTTAAAGTACCTTTAAATCCTGCCCATTCAGCTGCTTCTTTAAAAGTTCCTTTAAACCACCCAAAGGCTTTCTTAAAAGAGTCTTTAGTATCGTCTATAAACTGTCCAAAGATACCCTTTTTCCCGTCTTGACGCTTACCGTCTTCTCCTTTTACACCAAATAATTTTTCTCTTACACTTTTTACAGTCTTATCTATATCAATACCAAAGAGACCAAAAAATTTGCGACCCATCTCTTTAATATTTTTTGCTGTAAATTTTTCTTTTATAGGATCTAATACATTTTTCTGTAACCAGTCTCCCATATTAGTGAAAGTTTTTCTAATACCAACTTTCATTTCATATAAGATACCTTTGTTCTCTTTATCACCAGCCTTACCAAATACTAAATCAAATACAGTTTCATCTGCTTTACGTATTACTGTAGTGAGAAATTGTGCTGGTTTTTCTAATATTTTGTCTATACCACCGGCAATAGATTTTACAAGTTTATTTCCAGAAGTAGCATCTGCTATCTTCCCGAATATGCCTTTGTTTTTCTTTTTACCAGATTTGATCTGTTCGAATCGTTCTCTGACTCTTTGATCAAATTCTTCTTGTGTTTCATTATCTTTCTTTTCAAGAGGAGGTAACACTTTACCATCTGGTCCTACAAGATTCTCATTCATAAATGATAAATCCATAGAATTATAATTTTCATCTTCATCAAAATCATTTATATTAATATCATCATAAGGATTATAATTTTCGAAACTTACAGTTCTATTATAATTATTCGTAGTTCTAGATTTCTTCTTACTGTGTTTTCCTTTAGACTTACCGCCAAATCCATTCTTTTCGCCAATACCATAAGCTCTAATATAAGATACTTCTTTACGTATATCACCAAGTATATCGATGATAGCTCCAGAATATTTGCTAGAGTTGGCATAAGGACTATCAGATGATGCTTTTTTAGATTTAAAAGCACTACCAGTTTTAGTAGCTCCAGATCCATTAAACAAATTAATTATACTACTATTCGAATTACTTTCTATGTCTCTCACGGTAGTATTTTGCATTTGCCTCTGATCTAATATTTCCCCAGCTAATTTCATACGTTCTTTATTAGGCAGAGCATTCCACATCTGTTTAATTAGTTTAGCACTAATTTCGGATTTCTGTCCACCTTTCATTCCGTATGTAGCAGGATCTATATTTTCTTTTCTACCATTAAATACTTTAGCATTTTTATATTGATATTCGAAGAAAGCTTCCAAATCTTTTTGGAATTGCTTCTTAGAAATAAAATTACCTTTATCATCTTTATCAAATTTAATAGTATTATTGGCTAAATCCATCATAGAATTACTCATATTCCATGATGCCATTTTAGAATTATTTTTTACTATATTTTGATACTCTCTCTTTATTTCATCCATAGATACAAATCTACCTTTTTCGTAGTCGTATCTAGTTTCTGATTGATTAGACACAGCAGATAATATTTTTGCCAAATACGTAGGTATAACCTCTGTAATAGCTTTCTTTGTTACTCCATCAAAAGGTATAGCATCTTTCTTATATCCTGATGGGTTTATCTCTGTTTTAAGAGATTCATTTGTTTTAAACAAACTAGCCAATATCTGTTTAAAACTAAAATCTCCGGCTTCATCATTTATTTTTAATATAGCATTTGCTAATACACCAGATAATGTCTCGTTAAAATCTTTCATAGATTCTTTGAGCATTTTAGGTGTAAGCATTTTAACTAATCCTTGTGTTAAATACTTACCAGGGGATGCAGATAACATACCTCCCATTCCTGTATCAGTAACCATGCTTCCAAGCATATCAAGCATAGATAACTTATCTTTTACATTACCTTTTATATTCTTAAAAAATGCTTCTAAATTTATTACTCCTTTATTCGATATTCCAGAATAACTTCTTTCATTTGATCCATAAATTCCATTAAAATCGTTCTTCTTTCCATAATACTCTTTCTGCATTTCAAGCATTTCTTTCAACATAGAAGTAGTTTCTTCCATTTTAGAAGTCATATTCGAATAATATGCAGCAGAGTTATTATAATGAGTCGTAGTAGCTTCTTTATTAAACTCTAATATAGATCCTATATTCTGATTAACTGTACCTAAATCGGAATGTAACTTGCTAAATAAAATATTGTTCTGATCGAACAATATTTTTGTATTTTTTCTTGATGTTTTAGCCATATATTCGGAAGATCCAACAACAGCATTAGATATAGCTAAAGATGTTTTCTTACCTACTAAATCTACCATATCATTAGTCGATTTAGTAGATTGATCTATAGAATCGGTCACATCCTCATCAAAATTAAAATTCATGTCTCCGCTATCATCAAATCCGAAATCTGAATCATCAAACCCCATCATTTTAGAAGCGAATTGATCTTCAGCCTTCTTCTCTCTTTCTCTATTATACAGATTACCTGTTTTAATATCACTTTTTAGATTATTTATAGTATCTTTCGCTATACTAAAATATTCATTGCTAGATAGATTCTTTGAAGCATCTTTTATGCTTTTTATAGATATCGTACTTTTTACAGATTTTACAAAATCTCCGTTATCTTCTTTAAAGGAAGCCAAAGCTGGGTTTAATTCTTTCATTTCGTCTATAAATGAATATGATATAGATTTACCAACATTTGTTATCCATTTGACAGGATTAGGCATAATTAAGTACCTCCTATTCAATATTTACATAAATGTTTTAGGAGGCAAAAGATACCCGTAATACCAATTAAGGTATTACGGGTACAATTTTAAAATCCACCTTGATAACTATTATTCATATCATGATTAGCTTTTAAATAAACCATATCCATTATATCATTAAATTCATCTGATTTATTTTCTTTTAATTTAAGAATAACCTCATCTAATCGCTCTTCTTTTTTCATAAATCCAAGAGAAATCATATTAGATCTTATATATGGAAGTATTTCCAAAGTTGATCCATTCAAATACACGTATCTATTCTCATAAATTTGTGATATTTTGCAATATGCTGGCTTAAGAGTAGAACTATGGTAAATATTAGAATTTTGATCAATTTTATACATAGCACATATATCTCTTTTTATTTCTACCATTAGATAAGTATCTAATAAGTTTTCACCTTCAAAATAGTTTCTGAATAATAAATAGTCGTATTTATTGTATTCCTCTTTGGTTTTATTTATTTCTTTTTCTATATATACCAAATTATATATATCTTCTTTATATAAAGATGCAACTTCTTCATCTATCAATTTAGAATATTTCTTCAATAGATCATAATCTTTAATCTTAACAATGATGTCCACGAAATTTCTTATTTGATTAATAGAATAAAATTTTTTAAAGATTTTATCTTTAGGTATAAAATATAGAGCGTTTCCATTATTAATACACATATCATTTTTCAAATCAATAGTATATGTATACCCATTATCTGAAACCAATTGTACTTTGTCTATATCAGGGTCTCCAGTAAAATATTTCTGAACAGTTTCTTTATTAAATTGGCTGTCATAAAAAGTATCATGTTCTCTAATAAAATTATAAGTAAAATCCTTTGAAAATACATCAGTTTCGGATTTTATACATACAGAATAATATTCAGCATATGAATAATGCTTATATGTTTTCTCTGGATTTTCAGTTTTGAACGGTATAATAATCATATTGTTCTCCTTAAAAATAAAAATCTCACTACTTGATATATTAAGTAGTGAGATTCATTATCAGCAAGTTTAAAACATATTTAATTATATTTTATTATTTAACCCAAGATGGGCAGGATCCGTATACTCTAATACTATTGTGAGCAGGAACTTCTTTTTTGCCGAATGATGTAGTTCCATCATCGTTCTTGATTGGGAAAGATCTTGTTGATGCTTCTACTCTCTTGATAGACATACCGAAGTCAGAAGATTCTCTTCCTCCAAGTTTGATCTTTCTTCCAGTATCAAGATAGGTATTCATATACTCTTTAGAGATATTTACCATTGTTTCTGCATCAGATTTAGAAGCCTGATAAGATTCTACTTTAGTAGTTGCTTCTGTTTTAGTAATTCCACCTGCTGTTGATAATACGTTTGTAAGCATTCCTCTGTAGTCTTTGCATGGATTATAAGTTCCAATCTGACCATCTTTGCTGTAAACACCTACTTCATAATCAGGGCTATTAAGCATAGCCTGCATTACAGCTACTTCATCTTTCTGAGATGATGAAGTCTGTTTAAGATTCTCTTTGATACCATTTACTAACTCTTCAACTTTAGACATAATTAAGTCCTCCTAATATTTTTTCTATTTCCTAATAGTTAGGTATGTAATAGTTTACTATTCCTAATTTATCATATTTGCGTTATTTAACACAATGCATTATTGGATTAAATAACTTAGGATCTTTTCCTTTTGATTCTATATACTTTTGCATTTGCTTAGCATCCATAGATTTCATTATATATAAGAAATCTTCTCTACTTATATGCTGTTTCTTACTCATAACTTATAGTTACCTTTCTTCATTCTACCTATTTGTTACGAATAAATTGATTAATTATCATTGAGGTATTTGAATGTTTACTTTCACCAATAGTAGTCTTGATGTGTACACATTCAGGATATAATATAGAGAATTTGATAAGATCTTCTACAGAATAATTGATGTTGTCTTCAAATATCGTATCTTTTAATCCTATAATACCATCCTGTTTTAAATGATTCTCTAATTCGGATAATATAATATAAATATCATTGTATTCATATCCGATATATTTATTGCATGAGTAATTAATTACTTT
>ERZ894180.924-NODE-924-length-20541-cov-9.267451_pt1 | contig 20541 bp, 12 predicted proteins | sample MGYA00380278_ERZ894180 | MGnify/ENA primary metagenome ERZ894180 (study PRJEB32331, sample SAMN06328450) | human gut metagenome | biome: human gut microbiome; feature: stool | host: Homo sapiens | collected 2013-02-24 ...
GATCTGCTTATTGTACTTGACACGGGCGTCAACTGTTCCCTCTTTTACGGAACAAGTGGCGCTCTTTTTGTATGTGTCATATCCAGATTATCCCATGATAGGGGTAGTCTGTGAAAAAGTACGATAGGAGGAAAAACGTATGCACGACGAAGAACAGCAGCTTCAAATCCAGCAGGAACCCCTGGACCCGCAGCTTTTGTCCCGCGTCAAGCAAATCATCGCGCGAAAGAACACTGAGTTTATTTTAGACCACCAGAATGACAGCCTTGAACAGCTCAGCGCCTACCTGAAAGCCTGTATGGATGACATCGGGCATCCCCCAGCGCGAGTAGAAGTAATCGGCGGTGATTTCTTAGAATACCGTTTTGAATCATGGTCGAAAGCTCTCCGCAGCTTTTATAGCGGCTCAGTATCTGCCAACCTTAAAAACCCGCCGCCGTTTGCAAATCGAAAAATCGTGCGCGACCTTTATGCGGCGTTAGATTCGCAGTTTCAAAGGGCGGATGCAGCCTGTACCAAGGAGGTACGGGCATGAAAGGCAAACCGTTCCGAGATCAAGACAACCGGGCGCTGCATGAGCGTCGGATGAAAGAGCGCACACGCATTGTTGTTACGCAAAAGAATATTGAATATATCCTTGCACATCAACACGATTCCCGAGAAGAACTTGCTCGCTACCTACGGCAATGCAAAAAAGAGCTGGGACACGTCCCAGCTCAGTCTGAGGTTATCGGCGGCGATTTACTGGCGCTTCGATTTGGCTCCTGGGCAACGGCCCTGAATTACAGCGGCTATGTGGACTACAAAGGTCCAGCCCTAAGTGCGCTGCCGTTGGAACGCACGGCAATCTTTCAGGAAGAATACGAACGTCTGTCGGCGCAGCATATAAAGGATAAAGAAGCGCGAAAGAAGAAAGCAAAAGCCGACCGTCGGGAACAAAAATCCGCTAAAAAGCGTGAGAAGAAAGCGGCTGCCGCGGGAGGCTCTAAATGAGCGGCGGCGCACGGAACCGTTTTGACGGTCAGCAGTGGCGCGAGGAGCTGATCCGCAAGCGCACAAAAGAAGCGCTCGCTGTCTGGCCGCAGGCAGAGCGATACCTCCATTTTAATGAGGAATATAAGCATCAGACCGCCATCTATGAGCAGGGGCGCGCTGAAAAGCTCCGTGCCAGAAAAGAGCGCAACGCCCAGCGCGAGAAAAAGCGCGGCGCGCCTGCTGCGCCGGTAAAACCGGAATCCGAATCTCCTTTCCAAACAGTCGAGGAAAGGAGGCCGCAGGATGCCGAACGGTAAAAAGCAGTTTCAGGGCAAAGGCCGCCGGTTTCGCGGCGATGTCTGGCTGGATGAGAAAATCACTGGGCGGACGATCCACGCGCTTCAGACGCGCGGCGTCAAGTTCCCCGCAAACGTCAACCCGCGTGGCACGCGGGAATTTAAGGACGAATATAAAAAGCAGCTCAAGCTGTTCCGGCAGGAACACGCCGCCAAAATCGCGGCGAAAAAAGAAGCGGCGCAGAAAGCTGCCCAGCAGCCTGCGGCGGAAGAAGCTGCACAATAAATTAGATGCAATCTGTTTGGGAACGGATTTGCACATAGACTGGCTTCATCCCCCTGAAGCCGACTGCCGAAATCCCCGGTTCCGAGCTGGGAACGCGGAACCGGGGGATCTCAAAACGAATCTACCGGGCCTTCGCCCGTCTCGAAATGATGAATCGCATCGACAACTGAATAGCTACAGCGAGAGAGCATACTGTCCGGGGGAAGTGTCGCGGCGAAACGAGCGCACCAACGGGCGGATAACATGGTCCTTATTGCGGTGGGTAGGAGCATAGGAAGCGGTATTGTATCTGTGGCGTGAAAAGTCCTTTGTGGTCAACGGCGCAAGCCGTAGACATATGCGCCGACGCGGAGTGTTTCTCATCCGTGCCGGTATCCCTTGCGAGAAACGATTCATGTTGTGAAAAATTACGCTGCTGCCATTCATGCGGCGGCAGCGCAAGTAAGTTGCATGGGCAGCGCGGCCTTACTTCCGGGCTGTGCTGGCACAAAGGAAGAAAAAATTAAAAGGAGAACAGATCATGAAAACATCCAAGAAAATGCTTTCCCTGCTTCTGATTGCCGCGATGCTCGTATCCGTGCTTTGCATGGGCGTTTCGGCAAGCGACTACGCTGAGGTCAGCATCAGCGAAGGCGAACCCGTTACTATCAGTTGGAGCGGTACAACCGGTACTGTTGTCAGCGTTGATGGTAGCAGCTACATTCCCAGACAATTTATCCTGTGGGTACGAAATGGCTTTACGGTCAGCGTTGATGGCACGGCGCTTACCCCGAACAGCGCCCCCAGTGCAGATGATACCGACGTTGCCTATACGATCAATACCAACGCAACGAACGCTATCACCATCGTCGCAAGCAACGGCACGACAACTTACACCATTACCTGCCCGCATTATACTGCGACAGCAACTGGCACGAATCCGGTTGCTGTGAATGGTTATCTGCCTGTTGGCCAGTTTGCTCGTCCCAACAGCTTCGGCTGGGGCACGCTCTACACGGACAACACCAACGTTAGCTCTTCCAGCAATGACGTGAAGTTCAAGACCGGCTACGTTTCTACCGGCGTTTCCCTCGGTATGGCTGGCGGCTACGTCCAGTTCGATATGGGTAACAACCGTATTCAGAACAACGCCAACAACAAGTACGGCATTGACTTCATTGTTTACGGCAACGCATTTAAGGGCAATCCTGAAGCTGCTGGCGTTCAGGTTTCCAACGATGGTGTAAACTGGTACACGCTGGCCGGTTCCCGCCACTACATGAGCGACACCAAGTGGAACCAGAACATCTCCTATATCAAGATTGCAACTGCTAATACCACCATCGGTGGAAAGAGCTTTGCAAAAGCTGGCATCTACGTCTCGACGGACTTTGCTGCTCCGTCTTCGGACAATGCATCCGATGTTGATGCAGCAGTTGCCCTAGCAACGTGGACTGGTATTCCGCAGCTCACCGGCAGCACCTACCCCAAGACCTACACCACCGATACTCCGGCAGCCGCTGCATGGTGGCCTGAATATGCAAGCAACGAAAACTATGGTAACGTTTGGAACATCGGCAACGCTGTGAACGGCGTAAGCTGGCTGAGAAACGGTACTGCGGAAGTCATTACCTACACAGGTGTTACGACTGTTGAGGATGACATGGTCGTTCTGAACGAGGGCGCAACGGCGGCTCCGACGCAGGCTGAGATGACCGACGTGTATCAGTGGGGCTATGCGGATGTCCGTGTAAATGGTTCTCAGTATGGCACCGTTGTCAACAACCCCTACGCAGCCGCTCCTTCGACTGACGCCGGTGCAGGCGGCGACGGCTTTGACCTCTCTTGGGCGGTCAAGGCAGACGGCACCCCGATTGCACTCTCCTCTGTACGCTATGTCCGTGTTTACAGCGCGGTTCTGTTCAGCGCAGGTGTCTTCGGTGAAACTTCTGCCGAGGTCTGCGGTCTGTATGTAGCAAATGCTGAAAGCAGCAGTGTTGGCACAACAGCGGCTCCGGCAATTACTCTTGCAGATGGGCCGATTCCTCTTGATATGGCAACATCTATGGGAAACAATGTGTTCTATATTCCTGCTGAAACTTTTGAGGGCGCGTTTACTAGCGGTGTCGTAGTAACGGCAACAGCTTCTTCTAGTACAGCAAAAGTGTTTATTAACGGTGAATCTACTGGCACTTTTACCATTCAGGATGCATCACGCGGAGTTCAAATTTTAGTACAGGACGGCAACAGTGCGCCGTTCATTCTCGTAATTAAATAAGAGCTAAGGTTTATTGCCCCCGGCAGTTCATAATGAACTGCCGGGGGTTTCCTTTACGAAAAAATGAAGAAAAAACGAATCTTAGCTACCTTCCTGCTTTTACTGTTATTTCTAAACACAATTCCGCGTGTGTTTGCGGCAACGACAACCATAACGATTGCCGATAATGGTATAAGCGGATGCGACTATGAGACTCTTACAAATCAAGTAACTGTAGAATTTTGGGCAGCTGCATGGGGTAATAATGTTGCTAATGTAGAAATAAACACTACATATCTTATCTCTCTGTCCGCGCAGGATACAGTTTCTTTGCAAAACTCATGTACAAGCACACTTACTGCAAATAAGTATAGCTACCTAAATCAGCGTATTACAAAAAAATTAACCTCTACATCTTGGAACGCAAAAACTGTAAGAGGTATATCGGATTTTGAGGACGCATTTGGCGTAACAGAGGAAGCCCTAAAAGCAAAAGGCTATAGCAAATTCAAATCTGGATGTACATATTATTATCTTGCATTCAAACCTTCGACAACGGCACCGGCATTTGCCATTCTGATACAGGCAGAAAAAGGAGCAACGGTAAACAAAGAACCGCTCTCAAATTTGCTTGCCACCGTAGCAGACGGAAATGACAAATACGTCCAGTCTGGCGACCGCTACAATGGTAAAGCAGCAGATACAATCACAAGCAAAAACGGGAGCTTTTGGGCGGAGTTCACTGCGGTCAACGGTCCCCGCGCTAAGGCGCAGAACGTGCTGGATACTGCAACAACCGAGGATCAGATTACTGCGGCTGTTGCAGAGTTGGAGACTGCTATTAGCAAGCTGATTCCCGCATCTCAGCTGAACGCAACATATCTCTATGAGACGCTACAACAGTATAATTACGGCGAGGAGTACCTTGAAAACTGTACTGTTCCCAGCGCACAAGGATTCCGCGCAGTACGCAGCGAAGCGCAGAATTATTTCGACACTCTGTTCAATAGTGACGGTTCTGCCACAGGCGTAAACATTGCAGCGAACCAGAAGACCGCAGATGATTATGCGGATACGCTGAAAAACTACACGTTGGTTTTCAACGATCAGGTGGATGAAGCCAAAGTCAACCTGCGCACCATTCAGGCACTTGCAAAGCGGTATGCCATGACGGAAAACGGCGGCAAGTACACGGGAGAAAGCTGGACAGCATTTGAAACCGCCCGCAAAGCGGCGACGGATTATGCAGCGGCACATTCCGTATCTGAATATATCAGCGATGCAGAGGTAAAGCAGTACGCGGCGCTTACGAGAAATTTCCTGTCCGCAGCCTACGGATTGACTTCTGCTTCTGATACGGTAACGGTTACATTCTCCTATACGGACGATCTGCATTTGCGGGTTCCGAATCCTAATGACCCGTACAATCAGATGGTAGACCCCGTAGGAAATAAGCCGCAGATTCAAACTGTCACGTTGGATCGTGGCGCAACGCTTGCCGATCTCTGGACGACAACCGGCTATAAACCGAGCAGAAGCTATTACGGCGTGAGTGAATACAGTGTCTGGCACACGTTCGTCAATGGCACGATGCTCTACGGTGTAACGCCCGGCGCGAAGCAGGATCTTGCAGACGACAGCTATGTGCTGAAAGACGGCGACAAGATTCAGCTAACGCACATGGACTGGCCGTCCTACACGTTCAACTACATTTATCGTGCAGCTGTAGATTGGACGAGCATGACAAACTCCCTCGCTGCGCTGCGCTTCAAGGAAACCGGGGCGCAGAATGTCGGCGCTGGCGAAGAAGCAACGCTTACCGTCGAGCGCACGTCCGCGCATCTCTGGACATATACCGGCAGCTACAGCCCCTATGAGGGTGCGACGATTGCCGCCTATGGTCCGCAGAACAAGGATGGCAGCTACCCCGACACACCGATTCTGTCCGAAACTACATCGGATGCAAGCGGCTCCGTGAGCTTCAAGCTCTATCAGGAAGGCAAGTACATTGTCACCGCCTATGACGCACGCGCAAACGACGAGGATTCCGCGCTCTTCTACTCCGGGACTGTCGCGGCTCCGTATCTGGAGCTGACCGTCGAAGATGCAACACAGCCTGATGCTGTGCGCGCCGAGCTGAAAGCAGCATTGGATAAGGTCTACAACGCCTATCCGAAGAAGATCTTTGGCGACGATACCTGGGCAGAGATCGAAGCTGCGTACAAGACAGCCGTTGCGACGCTGAACGATTCGACGGCTACAACCGGCGAAGCATACCTTGCGCAGCAGGCAGCGATCCGCACCATCCAGAGCAAGCAGACCGAAACGATTCAGGCAAATAAAACAGCGCTTGAGACGTTCCGGACAAATCTGAATAAGCTCCCGGACGATGTGAACAAGATCACCGCCAGCGCAAGCGTCAAAGAAGCGGCAACGACGTTGATTCAGTGCTATACCAGCATGAACAGCTATCAGCGTTCGCAGCTCACGAACTCCGAAAAAGCCAAGTACGATAAGATCAAGGCTTATATGGATGAAAAGGGAGAAAAACTCCCCGAAGCAGAAACATATGAGCTGACGCTTAACGTTGTTGGCGATTCGGATGAATCAACCGCTGCGCTGAACGCCATGATCGACGATCTGCGCAACAATCCTGCCAAGATGGACCGCGCAGAGGGTGGCAAATACGACCATACACAGGCTATCAATATCGTAACGCCGTACACCTTCGGCGCTTACGACGGCAAAACGGAGCTGTTCTCTAAAACCTTCAGCGAAACCGACCCGCTGACACCGGTTCGGATTTATACCGGCGTTGACTACGCGGCATATTTCCAGACACGCAATGCAAAAGGCAAATATACGCCGGAGAGCGCCACATGGTCGATCAGCGACGAAGATCTCAGCATTGTTTTGACGCTGGAAGGCACAAACACCACCCCCGGCGTGTACGGTACGGAGGGGCACCTGACCGTCAAGATCGGTGAAACCGAGTATGAAGTCAAGAGCATTACATACGAGGGTATCAGCCGGTCCGACGTTATCAGCGGCACGCAGCGCGTCTATGACGATTCTGCCTACAAGGGCAAGTCCTCTGATGTAGTCAATGTTGACATTCCCGATGCCTACCTCGGCTTCGCAATGCCCTACAACGATGTGACCGTCACGATCACATGGGGGCCGGTCGAAAGTGACAGCGCGAAGCTGGAAACGGCACAGAAAACTGCAACGAACGTCGTCAACGCGAAGTACAACGCTCTTGTTGCCGCAAACGAGTATGATGCGGAACATCGAGACGAACTTGACGCAGCGTTGGCAACCGGTTTGACTGAAATCAAAAACGCAACGTCCGAAGCCGATGTCATTGCCGCTAGAAAGAAAGCCGTCTCCGCGATGGAGAAGGTGCCGACTATCGGGCAGTCCTCTGAAACCGGCGAAGTTGGCAAAAACTTCAAAACGCTCTTCCCGAACGCGAAGAATGTTGGCCGCGTTCATGTGATCGTTGAAAACACAACGTATCTGGATGAATCGTTGCCGGCTTCGCTGAAGAACACAATCATCGACGGCTATTATGACCTGACCGATTGTGACAGCATGATGACGGCTGCGCTGAAAGCATTGGAGGGCGCGGGATATACCTGGAACCGCAACTCCTATGACTACAGCACGACCTACCTTGCTTCGCTTGAAAAGGACGGCGGTACACTCGCAGAGTTCACCGGTGGTCCCAACTCCGGCTGGATGGGTACGAAGAATGACTGGTTTGTCAGCGCAAGCTTCTCTGACTTCCGCTATCAAAACGGCGGCCTGGAAGATGGCGATGAGATCCGTCTCATGTATACCACGAAGCTCGGTGCGGACATCGGCGGCACATGGAGCGGCACCGATACCTCGCTGCAGTCCATGACGGTAAACGGCGGAACGGAGCTGTCTCCCGCTTTCTCCAGTACGACAACCAGCTACGTCCTGACGATCCCGGAAGAAACGACTGGCGTGACCGTTCGCTTCTCCGCCGCGAACAAGAACTATCAGGCGCGGATGTATCTCAACTCCTATAAGGATGAGAACAGCCGCTACATGAGCGGCGATATGCTGTCTGTGACCTCTGGCGACGTGATCTACGTCGGCGTTGGTGAGCGTGCATGGGGCAGCATGAATAACGGCGGCACCGCCACAAAGTACACCATTCAGGTTGTCAAGAGTGGCGACGCAAAAGAGCTTGTAGAAATCATTGATGATCTTCCCGCAGCAAGCCGTCTGACGCTGGACGATGCCAGAACTGTGCGCATGGCGCGTAGCTTGTTCGACGCACTAGACCCAGCAGCTCAGGCAACTTTCAAGACAGACCACGAAGCCCAGTATAACAAGCTGGCTGCGTGTGAAAAGGTCATTGATGATATGACCGCAGCAGATGCCGTTACAACTGCCGCAAATAATCTCCCAAGCAAGCCTAATCTTCGTGACAAGGCGACGTTCTACGCTGCAAAAGCGGCGCTCGATGCACTGACTGCGGACCAGGAACAGTACCTTACAGCAGAAACGATTTCTGTAATCAATCAGGCTTACGAGCAGGTCCTTGAGATGGACCTAAACCATGTGCAGTGGTTGATTGACGAGTTGCCCGACGAAGACAAAGCCACCCTTGCCGACAAGAAGCAGATTGACGCCGCAAAGGCTGCGTATGACGCGTTGCCCGACAAAAACGGTGTTGATGCAACAAAGCTGACCAAGGCGCTTGCCGCACTTGAAAAGCTGGAACAGGGCGGCTCTGGTGAGGACACCGGCTACAGCGAGTATCTGAAAAAGGCGCTTGCCAACATCAAGAAGACGGTTCCCACACCGCAGGTTGGTTCCACAAACGGCGAATGGGCAGTCCTTGGTTTGGCGCGCGGCAACGCAAGCGTCACGAACAGCTACTACGACGGCTATTATGACCGTGTTGTAGCCTATGTGAAAGCAAACATCAATTCCAAAGGACAGCTCGATTCTAACAAATCGACCGAGAACTCCCGTATCATTCTTGCCTTGACCGCTATTGGCGAAGATCCTACCAGCGTAGGCGGCCGCAACCTTTTGACCGCGCTGAATGATCTGAGCTATGTGAAAAAGCAGGGCAGCAACGGTCCGATTTGGGCGCTCCTCGCGGTAGATAGTGGTAATTACATCTATAATTATCGTGACAAGCTGATTGACACAATTCTTGACGAGCGCACCGAAGACGGCGGCTGGACGCACACCGGTAATACAGCGGACGTTGATATGACCGCGATGGCAATTCAGGCACTTGCACCGTACAACGACGAAGATCATCCGAAAGTCAAATCTGCAATCGAAGCAGCACTTACGCTGCTGTCCGGTATGCAGCAAAATGATGGCGGCTTTGCATCGTTCGGTACACCGAACTCGGAATCCGCTGCGCAGGTCGTTGTCGCACTTAGTGCACTCGGTCTGGATGCCAACACAGATTCCCATTTTGTGAAGAACGGTCATTCTGTACTGGAGAATCTTCTGAGCTATGAGCAGGAGGACGGCAGCTTCCAGCATACCACAGATGGCAGTGGCAACAATCAGATGTCGGCGGAACAAGGCACCTACGCACTCGTTGCATACGATCGCTATGTCAATAAGGCACATACGCTCTATGACATGACGGATGTTGTCAAGCGTGAGGACGCAAGCGCACAGGAAGTCATTGACATGATCAACCAGATTGGCTATGTCGATGAATCCAGCTACAACGCCATTGCCGAAGCGCGCAATGCCTACAACAAGCTCTCTGCTGCTGACAAGGCAAAGGTAGAAAACTACAATACCCTGACCGCTGCCGAGGCTTCGTACAAGGAAATTCTGAAGCAGAAGCGGACAGAACAGTACAAGCTGCTCAAGGCGCATCATGACGAGCTTCTGAACGACAGAACCAAGAAGTATGGCACCGCCGCAAAGAAGAAACTCGCAAGCATTCTCCAGCAGGCACAGACAGATATGAACGCTGCGGAATCCTGTGAGCGCGTCATGGATATTTACAACAAAGCCATTTTTGACCTTGACGCTGTGAAGCCGGGCGACATTGAAGTCACGTTCCGTCTCATCGGCGCGCTCGAAGCAACGCAGGATGTTGACCTGACAAAGGACAGCTATCTGCCCGAATACGTCACGTGGGTTCCCACCAAAACGTATGCGTTGCAAGAGAACGCTACGGTTTATGACCTCTTTACCGAAGCCATGAGCGAAGCAGGCTTACGGTATATCGGTGCGGAAAGCAACTACGTCAGCACCATCTATGCCCCGTCCTGCCTTGGCGGATACGCGCTGAGTGAGTTCACCAACGGCAAGAAGTCCGGCTGGATGTACACCGTCAACGGCACGCATCCGAATCAGGGTCTCAAGAACTGGACACTGAACGACAATGACGTGGTTGTCTGGCACTATGTCAACGACTATTCGCATGAAGTCGCCGACTGGTTTAACGATCCGAATTACCCGTCGCTTGGCAATGGAACCTACTACAACGGCTGGCTCCGCGCTGCGGACATCAGACCCGAACAGTATGTCAATGAGCTGCTGGGTAAGATTCTGAAGGTTGGCAAGAACGGCACGGTCGAGCCAAAGCTGACATTCCAGCATATCGGCAAGTCTGTCACCTTCACATTCAAGCCGGATACCGGTTACAAGGTCAAGGACGTCAAGGTCAACGGCAAGTCTGTCGGCGCAGTCAAGACCTATACCATTGACAAGCTCACGGTATCGACCAGAATTGAGGTCGAATTCACCGACGAATCGCTTCCGTTCACAGACGTGCGCAGGAGCGACTGGTTCTACGAGGATGTTGCATTCGCGTATGAAAACGGTCTGTTCGCAGGCACGAGCGACACAACGTTCTCTCCGAACGCATCCATGACCCGCGCGATGCTCGTCACGGTTCTGTACCGACTGGAAGGTCAGCCCGCAGTCAACGGACGCAGCGGATTCTCGGATGTCCAGTACAACGGCTACTATGAGGACGCTGTGACGTGGGCAGCCGACAACGGCATCGTCAACGGCACTTCGGCTTCCACGTTCAGCCCGAACGCAAACGTCACCCGTGAGCAGATGGCGGCAATTCTGTACCGCTATGCGCAGCACAAGAAGTATAATACCGCCGCAAGCTCCGGCTTGAACGGATTTACAGACCACGCAAGCGTGTCCGGCTATGCCGCGGCTTCGCTGGAATGGGCTGTTGCCGAAAAGCTGGTCAACGGCAGCGCCGGTAAGCTCATGCCGACCGGCAACGCTACCCGCGCACAGGTTGCAGCCATTCTCCACCGCTTTGTGGAAAATGTAGCGACCACCAAATAACACCTTGCAGCACAGGACTGCCCCCTTTTGGGGGCAGCCCTGCTTGCCGCATTTATAGGGGGAAATACAAATGAGAAGAATCAAACGAATTTCCGCATGGATTCTGACCCTCGCGATCCTTTTGACGCTGACGGTTCCCGCGTTGGCGGCGTCCAGCGTCCAGAATGAAGTACAAGGCAGCGCCGCTTATATGGTGTCCGCAGTCAAATCCCCGGAAGTCGGCTCCATCGGCGGCGAATGGGCAGTTATTGGTCTTGCCCGTTCCGGGTATTCCGTTCCCGCAGACTATTATGACGAATATTACACGCGCGTTGAAAAGTATGTGAAAAACTGCTCTGGCGTGCTGCATGAAAGAAAATACACCGAGTATTCCCGCGTCATCCTCGCGCTGACCGCCATTGGACGCGATCCGTCCAAGGTCGCGGGCTACAACCTTTTAATGCCGCTGGGCGATTTTGAAAAGACCATCTGGCAGGGTCTGAACGGCCCCATTTGGGCGTTGATTGCGCTGGATTCCGGCAATTATGAGATTCCCAAAAATCCCGCCGCAAAGACACAGGCGACCCGGCAGCTCTACATCGATGAAATCCTGAATAACCAGATGAAGGACGGCGGCTGGAGCCTGACCGGCACCGGCGATTCCGATGTAGATATTACTGCAATGGCATTGCAGGCGCTGGCAAAATATCAGGATCAGAAGGCGGTCAAAACCGCAACGGACAAGGCACTGACTTATCTCTCCAACGTGCAGGACAGCAAGGGCGGCTTTGCGTCGTGGGGAACGACGAACGTCGAGTCCGTCGCGCAGGTCGTGGTCGCATTCTGCGAGCTGGGCATGGACCTGAATGACAGCCGCTTCGTAAAGAACGGTCACGGTCTTGTAGAAAATCTCCTCTCGTTCCGTCAGTCCAATGGCGGCTTCTATCACGTCATGGACGGTTCGGACGGCAACAATCAAATGTCCGCAGAACAGGGCTTCTACGCACTCGTCGCAATCGACCGCGCGGAAAACGGTAAAAACAGCCTGTACCGCATGGGCGATGTGACGAAGAACACATCCAAGCCCAACACCAACATCAATAAGAGCAAAGCAGATCCGTCGGTCAACGTCCCCGGCGTAACCGCACCCGGCACGACATTCTCGGACATTAAGAACCATGCCAACAAAGCCGCTATCGAAGAGCTTGCGTCCCGCGGCATTATCAACGGCATGGGCAAAGGCACGTTCGCCCCGAACAAGACCATGACAAGAGCGGAGTTTGCCGCCATCGTCACAAGGGCGCTTGGCTTGCCCGCGAAGGACACGAAAGCCTTTACCGACGTACCCAGCAGCAAATGGTATGCCGGTTATATCGGCACAGCCAACAGCAGCGGCATTGTCAACGGTGTTGGCAGCGGCAAGTTTAATCCGGACGGCACCATCACCCGTCAGGAAGCCGCTGCAATGGTCGCAAGAGCGGCAAAGCTCTGCGGGCTGGACACTGCGATGGACGCGGCAGCGACAAAGGATATGCTGGCGCAGTTCGGAGATTACCGCAGCGTAGCATCCTGGGCGAAGGAACCGATGGCGTTCTGCTACTCCGTCAATATCCTCGACCAGAGTGACCTCAATATCGAACCCACAAAAGCCATTCTGCGCTGCGAGATCGCGCAGATGCTTTACAATATGCTGAGCGCTGCGGAGTTGATTTAAGATGACATGGCAGAAACACAAATGGAAAATCATTGTTCCGGTTCTGATCGTTCTGGTGCTGGCTGCGGCCTTTACATTTGGCGACCGGGATATGCCGAAACAGAAAGACACGTCGGAACAGCCGACCGTTGCCGCTCCGGTGGAGACACCGGAGCAGGACACAGCGGCGGCAGACGTGCCGGATGACGTTGAGACGGGACCGGTAGAGACACCCGCCGAAAGCACACCTGAGCCGTCTGGCGCGCCGCAGACAGACAAACCCGCACGGGCTGACACCGAGCCGCCAGAGTATCTTTCGCCGGAGGAAATTCAGGCAAGCGCAACCGGCGAATATGAAGAAGTGGGCGGCATGCTGATCGACACCGGCACGGGCAAGGACAAGTACCAGACCGACCCCGTTCCGGATGGAAAGCCAATTCCGGTCGAGCCGGAAAACGTGGAAATTGGTGACGCGGAATACACCTGCACGCTGTCCATCTCCTGCGCCACGATTCTCGACAATATGGACCTTTGTAAGAAGGAAAAGCGTGAGCTGGTGCCGGAGGACGGCTGGATTCTGAAACCGATGACCGTCACATTTTATGAGGGTGAGAGCGTTTTTAACATCTTACAGCGCACCTGCAAGCAACAGAAGATCCACATGGAATTTGAGAACACGCCGATCTACAATTCCGCCTATATCGAAGGAATCAATAATCTCTATGAGTTTGACGTTGGTAACACTTCCGGTTGGATGTACAAGGTCAACGGCTGGTTCCCCAATTACGGATGCAGCCGCTATCAGCTCAAGGATGGCGATGTGATTGAATGGGTCTATACCTGTGACCTTGGCAAAGACGTTGGCGGCGATTACTGGAATGAAAGCGAATGAGAAATAAAGACGCCTTTTCGGGCTATCATCCGACAATCAATTTCCTATACTTTGCACTGGTCCTGCTTTTCTCGATGTGTCTGATGCACCCGGTCTATCTGGCAATTTCCCTGACCGGCGCATTGACCTACGATATTTACCTGAAAGGCCAGAAGGCGGTGCGCTTTGCCGTCATGGGACTGCTTCCCATGGCGGCGCTTGCCGCGCTTGTGAACCCGGCGTTCAATCACGAAGGTCAAACGATTTTGACCTATCTGCCCTCCGGCAATCCGCTGACGCTCGAATCCATGTTCTACGGTGTGGCCGCAGCCGTCATGCTGGCAAGCGTCGTACTCTGGTTTTCCAGCTACAACGAAATCATGTCTTCGGACAAGTTTGTCTATCTCTTTGGACGCATGATCCCCGCACTGTCATTGGTGCTGTCTATGGCCTTGCGCTTTATCCCGAAGTTCAAGGCGCAGATGCAGGTCGTCTCCGAGGCGCAGGCGTGCATCGGGCGCGATACCAAAAACGGCAGCGTCTTCCGCCGCGTCGGGAACGCCGTCAAGATCTTCTCCATCATGGTAACGTGGTCACTTGAGAACGCGATTGAAACGGCGGATTCCATGCGCGCCCGCGGCTACGGTCTGCCTGGGCGCACGGCGTTTTCCATCTATCGTTTTGATGATAGAGACAAAAACGTTCTCGCGTGGCTGATCTTCTGCGGCGCGTACATTCTTTCGGGCTGGTTGGCAGGCGGAATGTATTTTAGGTATTACCCTACTGTTAAAACCGCCTTATGGACGCCATTGACGATCAGCTTCATGTTCGTGTATCTGGCACTTGTTCTTACCCCCGTGATTCTCGACCGAAAGGAGGACAGGCAGTGGAAATCTTTACAATCCGAAACCTGAATTTTGCGTATCCGGAACAGGAAAAGAACGCGATTTCCGACCTCACACTGTCTGTCCGACCGGGGGAGTTTCTGGTGCTCTGCGGCCCCTCCGGGTGCGGCAAAAGTACGCTGCTGCGGCAGCTCAAAACCGTCCTCGCGCCACATGGCAGACGTTCCGGTGAAATTCTGTTCGATGGGAAGAAGCTCGATGAACTGTCCCAGCGCGAACAGGCCGAGAAGATCGGCTTTGTGCAGCAAAGTCCGGAAAATCAGATCGCGACCGACAAGGTCTGGCACGAGCTGGCGTTCGGGCTGGAATCCCTCGGCTGTGACACGCCGACCATTCGCCGCCGCGTTGCGGAAATGGCGAGCTTTTTCGGGATTCAGGAATGGTTTTACAAGCCGGTCACAGAGCTGTCCGGTGGGCAAAAGCAGCTCTTGAATCTCGCTTCCGTCATGGTGCTCCAGCCGAAAGTTTTGATTCTCGACGAGCCGACGAGCCAGCTTGACCCCATTGCCGCATCCGACTTCCTTGCCACCCTCGGCAAGATCAACCGCGAATTGGGAACGACCATCCTCCTGACCGAACATCGTCTGGAAGAAGCGTTCTCCTTTGCGTCGCGTGTCGCGGTCATGGACGGCGGCAAGCTCCTTTGCACCGGTACACCCGCCGAAGTGGGAGCGGAATTAAAATCCAGTGGCAACGCGATGTTCCTCGCCATGCCCGCCGCCATGCGCATCTGGGCAGCGTCGGATTCCAAAGCGACTTGCCCCATCTCCGTCTGCGACGGCCGAAACTGGCTGCTCGATTATGCGAAAACACATGACCTGCAAGCCATTCCAGAAGAAGATAGAAACGCACCGGACACGGAAACCGTTGTCTCGGCGCAAGAATTGTGGTTTAAGTACGACAAAGACCTGCCTGATGTGGTCAAGGGCTTGTCGCTGGAGCTGCACAAGAGCGAATTTCTGGCCCTGCTTGGCGGCAACGGCACGGGCAAAACGACCAGCATGAAGCTCCTAGCCGGCTTGAGGAAGGCATATCGCGGCGAGCTGACCATCACCGGCAGCGTCGGGATGCTGCCGCAGAATCCACAGGCGCTTTTCGTCAAATCCACTGTGCGTGAAGATTTGCTGGAGATTTTACCGAAAACGGAGCGGAAGTCCGACCGACTGGCACAGGTCGTTTCCCTCTGCAAGCTGGCAGAGCTGCTTGACCGTCACCCCTACGACCTTTCGGGCGGCGAACAGCAGCGCGCGGCGCTGGCAAAAATCCTGCTTCTGAACCCGGACATTCTGCTTCTTGACGAACCGACAAAGGGTCTGGACGCGGAGTTCAAACAGGTTTTCGGGCAGATTTTGCGGACGCTTCAAGCGTCCGGCGTAGCGATCCTCATGGTCAGTCACGACATCGAGTTCTGCGCGAAATACGCCGATCGCTGCGCCCTGTTTTTTGACGGAAATATCGTCACAGAATCTACCCCAAAAACGTTCTTTTCTGGCAACAGCTTCTACACGACGGCTGCGAACCGCATTGCGCGCGATGTGCTGCCAGATGCGGTCACGCCGGAGGACGTCATTGCTGCCTGCGGCGGTGCGGTCGAACCGGAGGTGGCTTTACCGGAATATCAGCGCATCCCGCCCGCGCCGGAGAAAGAGATGCGGACGGTGAAAAAGCTCCCGGTCTGGCGGAAGCTTCTTGCCGCCGTGTCCGGTGTCGCTTCGCTGGCGCTCATCGCGCAGGCCATCGGCGTGACGGATTTGACAAAGCTCATAGACGCAAACGGCATGACCGCGCTGGCAGGCGGGCAGCTCAAGCTCTACGGCATTTTGCTTGCTGCACTTCTTGTGTTTGCACTGTCCATTGGCCGGAAGGCCAAACGTCCGGATTACCTGCTTCAAACGCCCGTGGAAAAACGCAAGCTCCAAAAGCGTACTGTGACTGCCACGCTGCTCATCCTGCTTTTGATTCCTCTGACGCTGTTTGTCGGCGTGTACTACTTCGCGGGGCGAAAATATTACTTCATTTCGCTGCTCATTTTGCTGGAATGTATGTTGCCGTTCTTCCTGATTTTCGAGGGCAGAAAGCCGCAGGCGCGCGAGCTGGTGCTCATTGCCGTGCTCGTCGCGCTGAATGTTGCGGGACGTGCTGTGTTCTTTATGCTGCCGGAGTTCAAGCCGGTTGTGGCAATGACGATTTTAGCAGGCGTGGCCTTCGGCGGCGAAACGGGATTCTTGGTTGGCGCGATGACCATGCTGGTGTCCAATATGCTCTTTTCCCAGGGACCGTGGACGCCGTGGCAGATGTTTGCCATGGGCATCATCGGCTGGCTGGCAGGTGTCTTGTACCGCAAGGGCGTTCTGCGGCGCGGGCGGCTGAGCCTTTGTATCTTCGGCGTGATCTGCTCGACCATCGTGTATGGCGGCATTATGAATCCCGCGTCTGCGCTCATGTGGTCGAACACGATCAACTGGAAAATCATTTTAAGCTACTACGTCACCGGCCTTCCGGTCGATCTGGTGCGCGCCATTGCCACGTTTTTCTTCCTGTGGTTGATTGCCGAACCCATGCTCGAAAAGCTCGACCGGGTCAAGACCAAATATGGCTTGGCAGAGTAAGCAGTTTTGTGGAAATGCCATTTGGACTACAGAGATACACGATAGCTATCAATGTGTACGGACTTGGTTGCTTGGAGTAAAAAACTCCGCCATTGAGATTCCAAGCACCCTGCAAATTTGTTCAATGGTATCTACAGAAAGCTGGCTGCCTCTGCAGCGAGAGACACGAAGCGTCGTGTAGGGAATGTTTCCGCTTTGGCATAGCTGATATAATGTCATGTTTCTCTCATGCAGTAGTTCATCCAATCGTGCGTGCGTATTCAATGTCCTTTCACTCCTATCAAAAAAAGCAGGATAAACTTTTGATGATAGGTTTAGTTCATAAAGGTACTTTGCCAATTGCTTTTCCTTAAGTTTGATGCCGTTTGAGCATTCTTTGACTGATCCAGTCCACAGAGCGGCAATTTCCGCTTTCAAAAAGCAGTAGCCCCGGCTCGGTATTCCGAGTCGGGGCTGCCGTATGTCCATCAAAAATCCATGTCAAGCCGCTTTCCGAAATCGCAGGCCGTTTGCCCTTACGGACAGCTCCTGCGACAGAAGACGCAGCGTTTCAAATTCATCGTCGAGGCCGTCGAGCTCCCGGCGGAGAATTTCTTCGTAGTGCTGCTTCTTCTGCTCCAGCGTGGCAATTTTGTTGACCCACCGCTCCATGACGCTGGGGCTGCGGCTGCCGCTCTGGATGAGATAGTCGGCCTTCTCCTGATACAGCGCAATTTCTTTCTTGACGGCGGAATAGAATTCCTCCGTCATTTTATCGCGCTGCTTGGCATCGTCAATGATATAAAAGCTGTTGACGCTGAGCGTATTGTCGTTCTGATTCATCGCGCTGAGCTGCTCAATGAACGTTTCAAACGTATCCACTTTGTCCATGTGCTGTCGAGGGATGAAATAGAGGTGCCCGGTCGAGCTGACCTTGGTGGCTTCCAGCATCCGCAGATAGCTCAGGCAGATCGTCTCGATCTGTCTGCGGTTCGCGCAGACCTGGTAAAGCTCAAACAGTTCCTCTGCCCGGCGGCAATAGTTCAGGGGATCAATGTCGGCGTCAAAGCCGATGTTGTCATACCCAAACCGATTATCGCGCCGGTCATAGAAGATGTTTGCCAGCTTTTCATACTGATTTGTTCGCTGGTTGAGCGTTTCCTTGACCAGCTCACGGGAATAGACGTCCTCGGTGTGCGCGTTGTCGCGGCAGTAGACCGCGTAGATATGATGCGCACCGGGATTCTTTACCGTGATCCGGTCTTTGATATCGCCCGTCGCGGAGCGGAACGCATCCGACACGGAAATTCGCTTGCTGCCGGAATACGGGATGTTCAGATCCTCACAGAGCTGCGCCAGCGCCTCCTTCTCCACCAGAATATTGGCAAGCGAGAAATAGAGGAATTTGCCCAGCACGGAGGCCTTATCGCCGTTGGCTGCGCCAAGGATGTCCTGAAAACTCGTAATATTTGTCATACGCAATTCCTTTCTTTAAGCCGTCTTTCGTTTTGTCCAGTCCAGCAGATAATCGTCCACGCCCTTGAATCGCGGGTTCCAAGTACATTGATAGTACCGGATGCCCGGAATCGACTGCACCTCGCGGCGCAGGGTGCCGATCGCCTGCCGGACCTGCGGATTCGTAAACTGATCCATGTCCATCGCCTCCATGACCTCCGTGACGCCGAGCGACTGGAGCGTTTCCCGCAGACCCTTGTGGGCGTTCACGCCGCCAAGACACACGAAAAGCGCGTTTCTTGCAAAGTAGCTTGCAATGTCGCCCTTGAGCGGTCCCTCGGTGAGATAGGCGCGCTTCTGCGTGGTGTCGCCGGTGATGTGGATCCACGAATAGCTGCGTGCACCGTTTTCCATGCGGCTCGGCCGGCTGGACAGCCAGCGGTACTTTCGCGCCGCGTCGTTGTCCAGTCGGATCTTCATACCCTGAATGAGACCATCCTTGTTCCGCACCGGAATGAGAAATCCGTTCGCGCCTGCAAGCGTCCACGTCCCGTCCTTTGTGTAAAAGCCGGGCAGCCCGTGCAATTCGTGATCGCACCGGAGAAGTGACGCCAGCAGCCGCCGTTCGGATTCCGTTTCCGGCATGGATTTATAGCCGTTCCGCTCGATAATTTCGTCGGGGAGTCCTCGCTCATGGAGGTTTTCTCTGTGCCGGTCGGAGAGCGTCAGAAGTGACAGCATTTCCGAATAGGCCGCATGGCGCTGTTCGAGCGCATACGGTTCCCGGTTCGTTGTGTTTGGGGAGCTGGGCTGCAAGGGCAGCTTATACACGTTGCTCTTTGCAGCCAGCTCCAAGTATGCTTCTTTGTTTGTCAGACCATTCAGCCGCGCATACAGCGTCACGCTGTTGCCGCTTGCACCGCAGAGATTGCAGCGGTACTGATCGGTCCGTGTGTTCAGACTCAGATGATGTTTGCCGGTTCCATGATCGCCGCAGAAGGGGCAGCCTGCCTCAACTTCCTCGCTGTGAAGCGTTCGGTCATTGAGGACAAGCCCGCACCGTCTGGCGGCTTCCAGGATCGGCAGCTTCTGATAGGCCAGACGGCGCGCCCCCTTTCTGAAAAGTAAGGTTACGCCGCTTTCGGCATTGCAGTGCTGCCAGCCCGCACGGAAAGCTCCGCATTACGGACGCATTTGGCGAGGATCATCTGACTGGTCGGACGGATGTTGCTGAGATCGTCCACAGATTCCATGTTATCGAAGAACACCGGGTAATTACGGCCTGTGAGCCGCTTCACCAGCTCGGACACCTCTGCACCGGCCCGGATCTTCTCAGAGAGCGAGAGCCGGTCGTAGCGGCGGCCGTTGTAGGTAAAGCGGAACACATCCTTTAATTCACCGGTCGTCTTGACCACATCATAGAGCGAGATCTTCACGCGGTTCAGCGCGAGCTTCGAGAACGTCAGTTCCGCGCGCTTGCTCATGTAGAGGATCACATCTTTCATAACGATTTTCTTTTCCGTGATCTCCTGCTCAATTTTGTGAATCCGTTCGTCAAAGTCTTCCGGCGCGGCGCTCAGAACCTGCTGCGCGGCGGCAAGCTGCACCCGGCAGTCCTCCAGAAACGCTTTGCACTCCGCAAGACGCTCACTGTCCGCGGGGCTCAGCGTGCCGCATTCAATGCTTGCAGTCAGGTTCTGGATGCGTGCGCGAAGCTGCTCCAGGGTCTGCTGGCGCTGCATATTCTGCTGTGCGGCAGCGGCCTGAAGCTGCTCCCGTTTCTGATTCAGCGCGTCGATCTCAGACTGGTATCTGACCAGATCATCCGCTTTGAACTGCTCGAATGTACTTTGACTTTTCTGCTCCAGCTCCTGAAGCTCTGCGATCTGACCTTTCAGCTGTGTGCCGTCGGCAGCGATTTT
>ERZ894180.925-NODE-925-length-20534-cov-6.892866_pt1 | contig 20534 bp, 20 predicted proteins | sample MGYA00380278_ERZ894180 | MGnify/ENA primary metagenome ERZ894180 (study PRJEB32331, sample SAMN06328450) | human gut metagenome | biome: human gut microbiome; feature: stool | host: Homo sapiens | collected 2013-02-24 ...
TCACGATGAAGGACACGTCGTGGCGGACGGCGCAGGCCAGCACGCCCTTCCAGATGGCGTCTGCATGCTCGGCAACCACTTCGCACGGGACGCCCTTTTCGGCAGCCTTGCGGCTGATGGCGGCCAGCCGGTCGCGGACGGCGGCATCCTCGGCCTCAAAACCACCGGTCGGGGCCTCGCCGACGACCGAAGTCATGCCGATGAGTTCGCCGCCGAGCTGCTTCGTCAGATCGATGGCCGTATCAATCGCCTTGTCACTCAAATTAGACCCGTCTGTAGTTACCAGTACCTTAACGCCAGCCATGCTGACCTCCTGATTGAATCAAATACCTTTGTTCTCAAGCGCTTGGTTACGCATCAGATAATCGTACCTGCATCCAGCAGCCAACTGACCTGCATCCCTGCGCTTTCTTGATTTTGAACATAAAAAAAGGGCGGTATTTGAACAATACCACCCTTTTTGGCAGAAACAACGTTCGCTTAACGCTGCTGACGAATCTTCTTGATTGCCACGATCTGAGCGGCCAGAGCGGCCATCTCGGCTTCGAGGCGGGCAATCTCGATTTCGCCCGTTGCATTCTGACGCTGTGCGCGGGCATCTTCAAGAGCCTTGGCAGCCTTGGCCTCGTCGAGGTCATTGCTGCGGACGGCCGTATCAGCCAGCACAGTCACCAGATCGGGCTGAACTTCAAGCACGCCACCAGCCACAAACACTTGTTCCACTTCCTTCTTGCCCGGCAGATGAATGCGGACAAAACCGGGGCGGATCAGCGTGATGAGGGGCACGTGCCCAGGCAGAATACCCAATTCGCCAGACTTACCGGGCAGCGAAACGAGCTCGGCGTCACCGGAGAAGATGGACTCTTCCGCGCTAACGACGTCGACTTTGATAGTAGCCATGTTAGTTGCTCCGTTGTCGGGCGCTTGACAGGGCCGATCTTGCGACCGGCCTCAGGCAAGCATTACTTCAGGGTCTTCGCCTTTTCAAAGGCTTCGTCGATGGTACCGACCATGTAGAAGGCCTGTTCGGGAAGTTCGTCGCATTCGCCTTCAACAATCATCTTGAAGCCGCGGATCGTTTCCTTGAGCGGAACGTACTTGCCGGGAGCACCGGTAAACACTTCAGCAACGTGGAACGGCTGGGAGAGATAGTTCTGGATCTTGCGAGCGCGCATAACCGTCAGCTTGTCTTCCGGAGCGAGTTCGTCCATACCGAGAATGGCGATGATGTCGCGGAGTTCCTTGTAGCGCTGGAGCGTTTCCTGAACACGACGGCAGATGGAGTAGTGCTCTTCGCCGATGATGTTCGGGTCGACCTGGCGGGACGTGGAGTCAAGCGGGTCAACGGCCGGGTAGATACCAAGGGCAGCGATGTCACGAGACAGCACGACCGTGGCGTCCAAGTGGCCGAAGGTGGTAGCCGGAGACGGGTCGGTCAAGTCGTCAGCAGGCACGTAAACGGCCTGAATGGACGTAATGGAACCGGTCTTCGTGGAAGCAATACGTTCCTGAAGCTTACCCATTTCTTCAGCAAGCGTCGGCTGGTAGCCCACGGCGGACGGCATACGGCCGAGCAGAGCGGACACTTCCGTACCGGCAAGGGTATAACGGTAGATGTTGTCGATGAAGAGCAGGATGTCGCGGCCTTCGTCACGGAAGGCTTCGGCCATCGTAAGGCCCGTCAGAGCAACGCGGAGACGGTTTCCCGGGGGTTCGTTCATCTGACCGAACACCATGGCCACCTTGTCGAGAACGTGGGACTCTTCCATTTCGTGGTAGAAGTCGTTACCTTCACGGGTACGTTCACCGACGCCGGCAAACACGGAGTAACCACCGTACTGCTTGGCGATGTTGTTGATGAGCTCCATCATGTTGACGGTCTTGCCCACACCGGCACCGCCGAAGAGGCCGACCTTGCCGCCCTTGGCGAACGGGCAGATAAGGTCAATAACCTTAATGCCGGTTTCGAGAAGTTCAACGGACGGGGAGAGTTCGTCGAACTTCGGGGCCGGACGATGAATCGGGCGAACTTCTTCAGCGCCGATGTCGCCGCAGTCGTCGATCGGGCGACCGAGCACGTCCATAATGCGGCCCAGGGTCTTGGGACCAACCGGGACGGAGATTTCATGGCCGGTGCTCTTGACCTTCATGCCGCGCTGCAGGCCTTCAGAAGAGCCCATGGCAATGGTACGCACCACGCCGTCGCCCAACTGCTGCTGCACTTCGAAGGTCAGGCCCTCTTCAGCCAGGGGATTGCTTTCATCCTTTTCAAGGACGAGAGCTTCGTAAACCTTAGGCATGGCATCACGGGCGAACTCAATGTCAACCACGGCGCCAATGACCTGAACGATCTGTCCGATACTCATGGGTTTTCCTCAGTTATCGATACTTAAGACACGGCGGCGGCACCACCGACGATTTCGGTGATTTCCTTCGTAATGCCGGCCTGACGGGTCTTGTTATAAACGAGCTGCAGCTCTTCGATGAGCTTCTTGGCGTTGTCCGAAGCGGCCTTCATGGCCACCATGCGGGCGCTCTGTTCAGAAGCCATATTTTCTGCAACTGCTTGGTAAATCAAAGCTTCGACGTAACGCTTCAGAAGCGCGTCGAGAACGGTTTCGGCGTCGGGCTCGTAGAGATAGTCCCACGAGTGATCACGCTTGTCAGCCGCATCAAGATGGCTGTCCGTAAGCGGCAGAATCTGCTCGACCACGGGCACCTGCTTCATGGCGTTAACAAAACGGGAATAGGCCAGATGCACAGAATCCACCTTGCCTTCGACGTAAGCCTGAATCTGGATGCGGATGGCACCGATCAGACGGTCGAGGTTCGGGCGGTCGCCAAGCTGGACGGCCTGGCTAACCACATTGGCCTGAAGGCGCTGGAGGAAGCCTAACCCCTTGTTACCGAGAGCGGTGGCTTCAATGGAGTAGCCTTCCGCGCTCCAGTCCTTGATCTTGTGCAGAACAAGGCGCTGAATGTTGGTATTCAGGGGGCCGGCAAGCCCCTTGTCGGTCGTCACGAGAATGAGACCAATCTTCTTGGTGCCTTCATGCTTAACGAGGAACGGATGCTTGTATTCGCTGTTCGCACGGGCAAGATGCGAGCAGATCACTCGAATCTTGTCACCGTACGGACGGGCCGCAAACATCCGGTCCTGCGCCTTGCGCATCTTCGAGGCCGCAACCATCTCCATCGCCTTGGTGATCTTGCGCGTGTTTTGCACGCTCTTGATCTTTCCGCGAATTTCCTTTGTACTGGGCATGGGATATGGGTCCTCTTGGATTTGTTAACGCTTAGTAAGCACCGCTCTTCTTGAACGACTCGATAGCAGCCTTGAGCTGGGCATCGACGTCCTTGGAGAGTTCCTTCTTGGCTTCGATCGTTTCGATCAGGTCAGCATGGTGCGTCTTGAGGTATTCACGCATGCCGCGTTCGACACGAAGCGCGTCAGCAACAGCCACGTCGTCGTAGGCACCCATGTTCACGGCGTAAAGCACGAGAGCTTCTTCCCAAACCTGAAGCGGCTGGTACTGCGGCTGCTTCATGAGTTCGGTAACGACACGACCGCGTTCGAGCTGCTTGCGGGTAACATCGTCGAGGTCAGAGGCGAACTGAGCAAAGGCAGCGAGTTCACGGTACTGAGCCAGGGCAAGACGGACACCACCGCCGAGCTTCTTGATGATCTTCGTCTGAGCGGCACCACCGACTCGGGACACGGAAATACCCGGGTTGATGGCGGGACGGATACCGGCGTTGAAGAGGTCGGTTTCAAGGAAGATCTGACCGTCGGTAATGGAAATCACGTTGGTCGGAACGAAGGCGGTAACGTCGCCAGCCTGCGTTTCAATGATCGGCAGAGCCGTCATGGAACCGGTCTTGCCCGTAACCTTGCCTTCCGTGAAGCGTTCGACGTAAACCGGGTTCACGCGAGCGGCACGTTCGAGCAGACGGCTGTGCAGGTAGAAGACGTCGCCAGGGTAGGCTTCGCGTCCCGGCGGACGGCGGAGCAGCAGGGAAATCTGACGGTAGGCCCAAGCCTGCTTCGTCAAGTCGTCATAGACGATCAGGGAGTCTTCACCGCGGTCGCGGAAGTATTCACCCATCGTGGCGCCGGCGTACGGAGCGATGTACTGCATGGCGGCGGATTCGGAAGCCGTGGCGGCAACGACGATGGTGTATTCCATGGCGCCGCTTTCTTCGAGCTTGCGAACGACGTTGGCGATCGTGGAGGCCTTCTGGCCGATGGCAACGTACACGCAGGTAAGGTTCTTGCCCTTCTGGTTGATGATCGTGTCGATGGCGACGGCGGTCTTACCACACTGGCGGTCGCCAATGATGAGTTCGCGCTGGCCGCGGCCGATCGGGATCATGGAGTCAACGGACTTCAAGCCCGTCTGAACCGGCTGGGAAACGGACTGGCGGTCGATAACGCCGGGAGCAACCTTTTCGACGACGTCGAAGAGTTCCGTGTTGATCGGACCCTTGCCGTCGATCGGCTGACCGAGAGCGTTCACAACGCGGCCGATAAGTTCCGGACCAACGGGAACGGAAAGAATCTTGCCGGTCGTCTTGACCAGGTCGCCTTCGGAAATGTGTTCGTAGGAACCGAGAATAACGGCACCGACGGAGTCACGTTCGAGGTTGAGGGCGAGGCCATACGTATTGCCGGGGAATTCCAGCATTTCGCCCTGCATCACGTCGCTAAGACCGTGAACACGGCAGATACCGTCGGTCACCGACACGACGGTGCCCTGGGTACGAAGATCTGCGGAAACGCCGAGGCCTTCGATACGCTTCTTCAGCAGATCGCTGATTTCACTGGGATTGAGTTGCATCTTACAGCTCCGAATGTTTTTAAGCGGTGAGCGTCGTCTTCATCTGAGCGAGACGAGCGCGAATCGAACCGTCAAGAAGTTTGTCGCCGACACGAATGCAAACGCCGCCGATCAGTTCGGGATTGATGGAAACGATCGGGTGGAGTTTGAGGCCGGGGAACTTCTTGGCAAGCGACTCAAGCAGGCTGTCGAGCTCAGCGGCGCTAAGCTCAAAGGCCGACTCGATGTAGGCATCGGCAATGCCTTCGGAAGAATTCTTCAGCTCACGAAACTGACGGGCGATCTCCGGGAAAGCTTCCAGACGACCGTTTTCGATGACCACGCGCAGCATGTTCGCGACTTCCTTCGGGAGGTTGTTGCCGCAAAGTTCCGCAATCAGGTCGCAGAGTTGATCGTCAGTCAGCTTCGGATCGCCAACCAGCGTGGCGACTTCAGGATTCTTAGTCAGGGAAGCGAGAGCCTCGATGACTTCAAGATCCTGGGCCACATCTTCAGCGCCGGCATTACGGTCTTTCAAAGCCTTCATCAGGCCTTGTGCGTAGGGGCGCGCAATCGTCGAAAGTTCAGCCATAGTTAGAGCTTCGCCTTCAATTGTTCAAGCATGGCGGCGTGAACGGTCTTGTCGACCTCACGGGCCAGGATCTGCTCAGCACCGGCAACGGCAAGAGCAGCCACTTCGTTACGAAGCGCTTCACGAGCACGCTGCATTTCCTGAGCAGCTTCAGCACGAGCATTCTCGATGATGCGGTCGGCTTCGACCTGAGCCTGAGCTTTGGCTTCATCGACGATACTCTGAGCACGCTTTTCACCGTCAGAAACAATGGTGGTGGCACGGGCGCGGGCGTCGGCTTCGATGGCCTTGCCCTGCTCGGTCGCGATAGCCAGAGCCTTCTCACCCTTGTTAGCGGCAGAGAGACCATCGGCGATCTTCTTCTGACGCTCTTCAATCGCGTGGATCAGCGGCGGCCAGATGTACTTCATGGTGATCCAGGCACCAAGGAAGAACACGACCATCTGTAAAAACAGAGAGGCATTAATGTTCATTATTGAACCCCGTTACGTTGACCGCCCTCTCGCCCTTCTAGCGTTCAAGCAGGGCAGTCAACGGCGTCATTAAAAGAAAAGACGTTTTATTTTCGCGGCACCAAATTAGCCGACGAACGGGTTGGCAAAGGCGAACATCATGGCGATACCGACACCGATAAGGAAGGCAGCGTCGATAAGACCGGCGAGAAGGAACATCTTCGTCTGGAGCGGTTCCATCAGCTCGGGCTGGCGGGCGGCGGATTCGAGGTACTTGGCACCCATGATGGCGATGCCGAGACAGGCACCGATGGCGCCGAGACCGATGATGAGACCGCAAGCGAGAGCGACGAGAGCGACGTTGGTCATTTTAAAAAACTCCTGAATTTAAAAAGAGGGAGTAAAGGAAAAAAGAGATTAGTGGCTGCTGTGGGCCTGACCGATGTAGACGAGCGTCAACATCATGAAGATGAAGGCCTGAAGCAGAACAATCAGGACATGGAAAAGCCACCAGACCAAACCTGCGAAGACTTGACCAATACCAGCACTAACAGTCCCAATGGAACTGAGTTCGAGAGCGAAACCGCCGAGAAGCGCCAGCAGGAAGAACAGCAATTCACCAGCATACATGTTGCCGAAGAGTCGCATGCCGAGCGAGACGAACTTGGCGAGGTACTCAATGATGTTCAACAGGAAGTTGAACGGCCAGAGAGCGGGATGACTGCCGAAAGGCGCAGTAAACAGTTCATGCACGAAGCCGCCGAGGCCCTTGACCTTCACGCCGTAGTAGAAGAGAAGGAGGAGCACGCCCAACGACATGCCGAGCGGGCCGTTGAGGTCAGCAGTCGGCAACGGACGGAGATGATCGAGGCCGATCAGACCAGCAATCGCGGGGAACAGGTCAACCGGAATCAAGTCGATGGAGTTCATCAACGCGACCCAGCAGAACACGGTTAAAGCCAGCGGAGCCACGAAGGTGCGGTCGCCGTGCACGATGTTCTTGGCCTGGTTGTTGACCATTTCCACCAGCATTTCGACTGCACACTGCATCTTTCCGGGGACACCGGAAGTAGCCTTCTTAGCACCGGCTCGCAGAAGGAAGAACATGACAGCCAGCATCAACACGGAGAAGAAGATGGTGTCGTAGTTCACGATAGAAAAATCAACAACGGACCCCTGATGCGCGGAAGCCAGGTGGGCCATGTGATGTTTAATATACTCAGTAGCGGTAAGGGCTTCTGCTGCCATGGATACCGATCCTTAATGTCTCTTGAACAGCACGATGAAGTAACTGTTCGCCACCGCAATTATCGTGAAGATAAAGGCGGGCCAATGAAGGTTTTCGTAGTACCCGACCATCAGCCCCAAAAGAAGCACGACAACCAGGATCTTGACAAACTCCCCTCCGAGCACTGCGACAGCACTTGGGCTGTACGCCGTCAAAAATTTCGGCAGCACCAAAAACAACGCGAGGAGCGTCGTCGGGACCGCGTAAGCGAGCCCCGCCATCAGTGCCGTGTAGGCTGCATCCTGCCCTACGAAAAAAGCAGAAACAACAGTTACAAGAAATACGATGACATACTGCGCAAGGGAAATGCGCATCATATCAGAAATGGCGTACATACTTGCGGTTGTTCGTTGGGTTTTCAGTCGGATCGAATTCTAAGTTTTGTCTTAAATACATACAACTCACCAAACGGGGAACACTCCTACCTCGTTATGGGTATGCTCTATAGAATTTATCTATTAAGCACGAAGTCGCCTAAGCCCTTCGACTTAATGGCCCTGCTGTTGGATCCGGTGTACGATGCCCTCGAGCTGGTCGAGATTGGTAAATTCAATCACGATCCTGCCCTTGCCCTTCGAGTTGGCGGAGAGCTTCACGACGGCACCGAGCGTTTCGGCGAGCGACTCCTCGAGTCGAATGTCGTCGCGGGTCTTGACCACGAACTTCTGACGAACGGGTTGCTTTTCCTTCATCCGACGGATCAAGTCTTCAGTTTGACGCACCGACAGCGCTTTGGCAACCACTTCTTTCGCGGCCAGCACCTGTTCGGCGGCATCAAGCGCGAGAAGCGCACGCGCATGTCCCATCTCGAGCTTGCGCTCCTTCAGCATGGCCTTCACTTCAGGCGTCAGCGTCAGAAGGCGAAGAAGGTTCGTCGTTGCGGTGCGCGAACGGCCGACGGCTTCGGCCGCCTGTTCATGCGTGTAGTCGCACTCGTCAATGAGGCGCTGGATGCCTGCCGCCTCCTCGAGAGGATTCAGGTCCTCACGCTGCATGTTCTCGATGAGCGCCATGGCGAGTGCCTGGGTCTGATCCACCGTGCGGATGATGACGGGAACCTCTTCGAGGCCCGCCATGCGGGCGGCGCGGAAGCGGCGCTCGCCGGCGATGATTTCGTAGCCCTCGTCCGCAGGACGGACGATGATCGGGCTGATGATGCCCTGCTGGCGAATGGAGTCAGCCAGCTCCTGAAGACCCTCTTCCGTCATGGTGCTGCGCGGCTGAGTGCTGCCAGGGCGCAGCTCGTCAAGCTTCACCGTTTCAAGGCGCTTGTCATCACCGTCCTCTTCGGAGAGGCCGCTCACGTCGAAGTCGTCATAAATGGCGCCCAGACCGCGGCCGAGGCCTCCAAGTTTCTTTGCCGTCACGTTTTCTCCCGTTGAATTACTTGTGCTTCTTTTCCATGCGCTCGATGAGTTCTTCCGCACAGGCCATGTAGGCCTTGGCACCCTTGCTCGAGCGGTCGTAGACGACGCCGGGCAGGCCGTAGCTCGGCGCCTCGGCAAGCCTCACGTTGCGCGGAATGATGGTCTTGAAGACCTTGTCGCCGAAATGCTCCTCAAGCTGCGTGCTCACCTGCTGCTGGAGCGTGATGCGCGTGTCGAACATCACGCGCAGAAGCGCCACGATGCGCAGGTTCTTGTTCTTCTCGGCACGAACGCGCTTGACGCTGCCCACGAGGTCGGTAAGCCCCTCGAGCGCATAGTATTCGCACTGCATCGGAATGATGACGCCGTCAGCCGCGCACAGCGCGTTGAGCGTCAGCATCGACAGGCTCGGCGGACAGTCGATGAGCACATAGTCGTACTTGTCGAGCTCGGGCTCGAGCGCCTTCTTGAGGCGCACGTCTCGATGATCAAGCCCCACGAGCTCCACCTCGGCACCCGCCAGCTCGCGATTGGCAGGCAGAACGTCAAAGCCGCCCTCAGCCGAATGGCAGACAGCCTGCTCGAAGCTCGCGATGCCGAGCAGCACCTCGTAGATCGAACCCTTCAGGTCGCGCTTTTCGATGCCGCAGCCCATCGTGCCGTTGCCCTGGGGGTCAAGGTCGATGAAGAGCACCCTGCGTCCCTTCAAGGCGAGGGCGCCTGCAAGATTGACGGCGGTCGTCGTCTTGCCGACCCCTCCTTTCTGATTAGCGATACAAAAGATTTGCGCCATAAGTTCGTCGTCCAAACGTCGTGCGGTCCGCTGACCTTCGGTTGTCTCAAATGTCTAATAGTAATGCGCGGCCGTCATCCGCAAGAATGCTCACTTGACCGCAGCTGCGGCGGCTGTCGCCTGCGCGCTGAGCTCCAACCAGAGTTCGGAGAAACCCTGCCAGAAAATGGCGACGCCCAGACAGATCAGGATGAAGGCGAAGATTCGCGCCAGCGCGTCTGCGCCCGCCACGCCGACCGCCTTGTTCAGACGGTCGCTGTAACGATAGCAGACCCAGATGACCGCCACCGTTGCAACCGTCGCCACAAACGTGCCGGCGATGTGCCCGAGGTCTCGCGGCAGACTGGTGCTCACGGCCACGGACACGGCAATCGCACCGGGTCCCGTCGTGAGCGGCAGCGTAAAGGGGTAGAAGGCCATGGACTTGAGCTTCGCGCGGGACAGCGCGGGGCGCTCCTCCGTCGTCTCCTCCTGCGTCGGCGCATTCAGGGCAGTCCAGCCTGCGGCGAAAAGCACGCAGCCGCCCGCCATTCGAAGCACGCCGACGGAAATGCCGAAGAAGCTGAGAATCAGGTGTCCGCACGTCAGGCACACCAGCAGAATGATCAGGCAGTACAGGGCGATCCTGTTGGCAACGAACGCACGATCCCTGTCCGACAGGCTGGTTGTCAGCGTACAGAAGAACATTGCTCCGCTGAACGGATTGATGACGGGCAGGAATGTCGAGAATGCGAGTACGAAGGCACTGACGAAAGCGCTGGTCATGACAGTCTCCTAAATCTCTAGTTGACGGGCTTCATCACCACCAGATGGCGAGCCTCTCCAAGCCCGGGAACCTCCATGGGAAGCACCTCTGCGACGGATGCGTCGGCAGGCAGACAACTGATTTCATCCTCGGGCACGGCGCCCTTCATGGCCAGCCAGAGACCGTCCGGCTTGATGAGGTGGCGCGTCAGGTCCACAAAGTCCTGAAGATTCGCAAAGGCCCTGGACGTGATCAGGTCGTACTGGCCCGAAAGACGTTCGATTCGCGCATGGCGGGTCGAATAGTTCCTGAGTCCCAGCTCGATGGCGGCCTGAGTGAGAAAGGCCGTCTTCTTGCTGACGGCATCAACCGCCGTCACGCGAAGATCAGGCCTGAGAATGGCAAGCGGGATCGACGGTAGGCCGCCTCCGCTGCCGACGTCGAGCACGTTCACCGCATCAAGGCCGAGACGCTTCACGAACGGCACGAGCGCCGCCGAGTCCAGAAGATGATGCGTCAGGATCTCGTCATCGCGGCGAATGGCGGTCAGGTTGTAGACCTTGTTCCACTTCTGGAGCAGGCCCGCAAAGCGCATGAGTTGGTCCACCTGGTCGACGGAGGCCTCAAGACCAAGCGTCGCGAGGCCTTCCTCCAGGCGTGGCTGAAAATCAAACATTGCCTTTTTCCTTGGCTTGAGTGCCCTTGTCCTTCACATAGTAGTAGCGGCGCTTCAAATGCACCAGCAGCAGCGAGACCGCAGCCGGCGTCACGCCGGAGATGCGGGAGGCCTGCCCGATCGTCTCGGGACTGATCGACTTGAGCTTCTGTCGAACCTCGAAGCTGAGCCCCGGCACGCTGTCGTAGTCGAGCTCGGCGGGAATCTTCAGCGTCTCGTTGGCCAGCGTGCGCTCGATCTCCGCCTTCTGACGAGAGATGTAGCCTGAATACTTTACTTCCGTTTCGGCCTGGAACAGCTCGTCATCCGAGAAGTCCTCCAGAGGCAGGACGGGAGCACCGTCCGTCTTCGTCATGCCCGCAACGGCCTTGAGAGTGACGCCGGGGCGGGTGGCCAGAGCGTGAAGCGAGTATTCGCGCTCCATGTCGGTGCCGAGCACGCGGTTCATCTCCTCGGAAGTGAAGAGCTTCGGATTGACCCACGTGTCCTTCAGGCTCTGCATCAGGCGGGCGACGTTCTCCTGCGTGCGGCAGAAGTAGGCCCAGCGTTCGTCATCGACGAGGCCGAGACGTCGCCCTTCCTCCGTCAGGCGCACGTCGGCGTTGTCCTCACGCAGGCTCAGACGGTATTCGGCGCGGCTGGTAAACATGCGGTAGGGCTCCGTCACGCCGCGAGTCGTCAGATCGTCGACCATCACGCCGAGATAGGCCTGATCGCGGCGGGCCGTCCAGGAGCCTTCGCCGCGCGCGTAGAGCGCGGCATTGAGACCGGCGAGAAGCCCCTGTGCGGCGGCCTCTTCGTAACCCGTCGTGCCGTTGATCTGACCGGCAAAGAAGAGGCCGGGCATGGCCTTCGTCTCCATGCTGGTCTTGAGGCCGCGCGGATCGTAGAAGTCGTATTCAATCGCATAGCCCGGACGCAGCAGATGCGCGTGCTCAAGGCCGGGCATGTTGTGGACGATGTCGAGCTGGACGTCGAAGGGCAGGCTCGTTGAGATGCCGTTCGGATACCACTCGTTGACATGCAGACCTTCGGGCTCAAGGAACACCTGATGGCTGTCCTTGTCGGCGAAGCGCTTCACCTTGTCCTCGATGGACGGACAGTAGCGCGGGCCGATGCCGTGGATGACGCCCGTGTACATGGGCGAGCGGTCGAGGTTGGCCAGAATGATGTCATGAACTTTCTGGTTCGTGCGCGTGATCCAGCAGGGCACCTGCCTCGGATGTTCCGGAGCGGGCTTGAGCAGCGAAAACTGCGGCACGGGATCAAGGTCACCCCACTGCTCCTCGCACTTGCTGAAGTCGATCGTACGGCCGTCGATTCGGGCGGGCGTGCCCGTCTTGAGACGGCCCTGAGGCATTCCGAGCTCCTTGAGGCGCTCCGCCAGACGGACGCTCGCGGGATCGCCGACGCGGCCCGCCTGATAGTGCTCAAGGCCGATGTGCACCATGCCGTTGAGGAAGGTGCCCGCGCAAAGCACGACAGCCTGCGCGCTGAAACAGAAGCCCGTCTGGGTCACGATGCCCGCAACGCGGCCGTTTTCGACGATCAGGTCATCAACGGCCTGCTGGAAGACGCTGAGGTTCTCCTGGCCTTCAATGCGCTCGCGCATGGCGCGGCGGTAAAGCTGACGGTCGATCTGGGCGCGGGTGGCCTGAACGGCGGCACCCTTGGAGCCGTTGAGAATGCGGAACTGAATGCCGGCCTCGTCAGTCACGACGCCCATGGCGCCGCCCATGGCGTCAAGTTCCTTGACGAGATGACCCTTGCCGATGCCGCCGATGGACGGATTGCAGGAGAGTTGGCCGATCGTTTCAACGTTGTGCGTCACGAGCAGCGTGCGGCGGCCCATGCGCGCGGCGGCAAGCGCGGCTTCCGCGCCTGCATGGCCGCAGCCGACCACGATGACCTCAAATTTTTCGGGGTACAGCATTTATTTTCCAATACAGAACTTACTAAAAATCATGCCGAGGATGTCTTCGGTCGTCGTTTCGCCGAGGATCTCTCCAAGCGCGCGGCTCGCGAGGCGAAGCTCTTCCGCCACCAGTTCGGGCATGGGATCGCAGTCGATGAGAAGGAGGGCGCGGGAGACATGCTCCGCCGCCGTCTTCAGGCACTGCAGATGGCGTTCGCGCGCCATGAAGACGCCGTCCGTCGTCGCCGCCATGCCGACCACCTCGAGAAGACGGGCCTTGAGTTCGGACAGGCCGACTCCCTGTTTGGCGGAAATGGCGATCTCGCCGCCGGAGGCAGCCGACTCGCAAAGATCGACCTTGTTGTTCACGGTGATGAGGGGCACGCCGTGGCGGACCTCCTTCAGAACCTTGTCCAAAACCTCCGTGTCGTCCCTGATGAGGCCGGAGGCGTCCTTGAGATGCAACACGACGTCCGCCTTGCGGATCTCGACCAACGTGCGTTCGATGCCCTTGCTTTCGACGACATCGTCCGTCGTGCGAATGCCTGCCGTGTCCACCATCTTGACGGGCACGCCATTGAGCGAAACCCAGTGCTCGATGCGGTCGCGGGTCGTGCCGGGGATGTCGGTGACGATGGCCACCTCCTCTTGGGCAAGCGCATTGAGCAGGCTCGACTTGCCGACATTGGGACTGCCCACGATGGCCACGGTCACGCCTTCACGCAGCACCTGCCCCTGACGAGCGTTCTCCAGAATGGCGCGGATGCCCGTTTCGGCCTGAACAAGGCGCGTGCGGACCTTTTCCGAACCGATGACGTCGATGTCCTCTTCTGGGAAGTCGAGCGTGGCCTCGATGAAGGCGCGAAGCTCCGTGATGTTGCCGTCGACGTCGCGGACGGCATTGGAGAACTCGCCGCTCAAAGAGCGTCCCGCCGCCTGAACGGCGGATTCGCTCACGGCATCAATCAGATCGGCCACAGCCTCCGCCTGAGTCAGGTCCATTCGGCCGTTCATGAATGCGCGGCGGGTGAATTCGCCGGGCTCGGCCATGCGAAGCCCGAGATCACGGCACTTCTCAAGGCAGGTGCGCATGATGAGGCTCAGAAGCACGGGACCGCCGTGCGCCTGAATTTCGAGGACGGACTCGCCCGTGTAGCTGTGGGGAGCGGGAAAGAGCAGCACGATTGCGCGGTCAAGCACCCCGCCGTCCGTTCCGAGAAAGGGCAGGAGATGGGCGTAGCGCGCCTTCAGGGTGCAGTTCTCCCCGAACAGGCGCCCGACGATCTGGGCTTCGAGCGCCTTGCCGAAAGACAGGCGCAGAATGCCGATGCCGCCGCGGCCCGCGGCCGTCGCAACGGCGATGATGGGATCTTTGTCGCTGTGGTGCATAAAGCTCTTTCCGAGGGTTGCCGACGTCAGGATCGGCAGATTGTGGAGATTGTAATGCCCGCCCCGATCTCTTTGGTATACGATGGATGGGTTTGTGTATTCAGGTCCCTTTGAACCCATGTCCCTGCCACGTCCTCCCAACCGCAAGCCCTTTTTCGGACCGACGCTGATCGGCGCCTGCACCGGCATGATTCTGTGCATTCCCCTCGCGGCCTACACCGCCGCCGCGCTCGGGGACGACTACAACACGCGGGCCCTCATCTACTGCGGCTTTCTTCTCTGGTGCATCGTCGGCGCCGTCGTGCTCTTCATGAAGACGTGGCAGTCGGAAAACCAGAAGATCTCGCCTGCGAGATGCCTGCTCTGGTGCGCCTCTCTCTGGCTCTGGCCTCTTCTGCTGCTGCCGGGACTCTTCAGGAAGCGCAGCTGAACCTGCGCTCAAACAAAAAGGGATGCCTTCTAAGGGCACCCCTTTTTTGTTTGTCTTCAAAGAAGCACTAGTGCTTTAGCTCTGCAGACGCTTGGCGCGCTCGGCTGCGATGGTCTTGTTGATCCACCACTGCTGGAGAATCGACAGAACGTTGTTCGTAAGCCAGTAGAGCACGAGACCGGAGGCGAACACGAAGAACATCACCGAGAAGACGATCGGCATGATGTACATCATGCGGGCCTGCGTCGGATCAGTGGGCTTCGGGTTGAGCAGGATCTGCAGGAACATGGTCACGGCCATGATCGCAGGAAGCACGAACCAAGGGTCAGGCATCGCAAGGTCATGGACCCAGAGGACCCACGGAGCACCGCGAAGCTCAACGGAACCCTGAAGCACCCAGTAGAGCGCGAGGAACACGGGAATCTGCAGCATGATCGGGAGGCAGCCGCCGACCGGATTGATCTTTTCCGTGCGGTAGAGCTCCATCATGGCCTGGTTGAGGCGCTGCTTGTCGTCCTTGTAGCGATCCTGCAGCTGCTTCATACGCGGCGTGACTTCCTTCATGCGGGCCATCGAACGATAGCCGGCGGCCGAAACCGGATAGAGAATCGCCTTCACGATGCAGGTCAGAAGCACGATGGCCCAGCCCCAGTTGCCGACGATGCCGTAGAGGAAGGACAGGAGCCAGTAGATCGGCTTGGCAAGGAACGTGAGCCAGCCGTAGTCGACCACGAGCTCAAGGCCCGGAGCGATCTGTTCAAGGCGGTCCTGATCCTGCGGGCCGGAGTAGAGCACGGCCTTGTCGGTCACGGACTTGCCGGACTCGATGGTGCCGAGCTTCACGAGCGTGCCAACGGAGTAGAGGTTCTTGGAGACCTCACGGGCATAGTTCTCGCGCTCCTCACCGTTGGCGGGAACCCAAGCGCTCACGAAGTGGTGTTGGACCATGGCGAGCCAGCCGTTGTTGGTGAACTTCTCGAAGGAGGCGCTGTTGTCGGCGATGTCGCCGAACTCAAGCTTCTGGAACTTCTCTTCGTCGGAGTAGAAGGCGGGACCCGTGTACGTGGAGTACATGGAGCTTTCGCCTTCAGGCTTGCCGCCGTCGCGGGTGAGCTGATAGTAGGCGGACGGCTGAATGGCGGCGCCGCTGTTGTTGACGACTTCGGTCGAAACGTCGATGCCGTAGTGGCCGCGGTTGAACGTGTAGGTCTTCTTGACCGTCACGCCGCCCTTGGTGGCTTCAAAGATCACGTCAAGCTTGTCGGCGTCGCCCATGCTGAGCTTTTGGCTGACGAGCTTGTACTGATCCTTGTGATTCGGGAAGTTGCCGCCGACAAGGCCGCTCTGGGCGACGTAGGTGCGGTTCTTCGTGATCTCAAGAAGATCGACGTTGCCGAGGTTCTCGGCTGGCTTGCGGTCGAGGATGAGACCGGCGAGGCCCACTTCGGTCCAGTCGGCCTGACGCGGGATCAGCGTCATTTCGGTGCCGACGATGACGGCGCCCTCGCGGTCGAAGGTGACCTTCATGCGATCGGTTTCAACGACGACAGGATCCTTGACGGCGACAGCGGACGGAACCGTGGCGTCAATGTCCTTGCCAGTCGGGACGCTAGAGGCTGCGTCGGCAACGGCCTGCTGTTCAACGGCCTCCGTATGGAAAAAGGACTTCTCGCCCTTGTAGACCTGATAGTTGTCCCACAGCAGGAAGCAGGAGGTAAAAAGAATCGCCCACAAAAGAGCGCGTTGCATGTCCTTTCCCATTTTTATCCACTACTTCTTTTGGATGTTGAAAAGATCCGTAGATCCCTTGTCTTCTTGTTCTTCCGGCCTGCACTCTCTGCACCAGCAGCGCCAGCGGAACTTCGCCGGCACCGGATCCAGCCCGCGCCCTCCAAGAGGATGACAGCGCAGCAGACGGTAGATGGTCAGATAGGTTCCCTTGACGGCACCGTACTTTTCGAGTGCCTCAATGGCATAGTTTGAACACGTGGGAACGAATCGGCAACTCCTTCCCACCCACGGAGACAGGGTCAGCTGATAGAGCCTGACCAGCATCCGCAGAAACTTCGCCACCACCGTCACTCGCCCCGGGTCTGCGCAAGCTGCTTCGGAAGACGCTTCAGGAGCGCCTCCATGAGCGACCGCGCATCAGTCCTCAGGGACAGCTTCAGGGCGTTGACGCCCTGATCGATGCCGGGGATCTCCTTCAGGGGAACCCTGAGCCTTAAAGAAACGTCAAGCCCCACGCCTTGCTCGCCGAGAAGCGCCGCAAGATTTGGGGCTTGCTTTCTTGCAGCCTCCCTCAAGGTTCTCTTGACCAGTGCACGGTCCACGGAGCGATGGGCGTTGCGCTTTCCGACGGTGATGCCGAAGCGAAGCCTGCCCGGCTCCTCAGGGAATTTCATTGCGTTGATCGAAAAGTACTTCGACGTGAGTCGGAAGGTATTTTCGTTCCGCGTATGCACAAGCACCCCATAGTCCGCACTCTTGATGATGCGCAAACTACGGGGAAACTTAAGGGGTGCCGCTGTGTAGCTGGACACGGCGATCGTTACCGGCCGTGAACGAGCCGATTAGAGAGCCAGGGTGTGACGGCCCTTAGCGCGACGGCGAGCGAGAACGCGACGACCGCCCTTCGTGCGGCTGCGAACCAGGAAGCCGTGCGTACGAGCACGCTTGACCTTGGAAGGCTGATAGGTACGTTTGGTAGCCATGATTAATCCTCAATAGGCATGAACCTCGGCGCACGTCGGTGCAGCACGAGGAAAAAACAACAGGGGTATGCCAGCCACACAGTCCCATGTCAATCGTTCTGGAAACGGGCTAGCCAAATGAGTCTCCGCAAGCCGGCGCTTTTGTTCTGTACGGTGCCGCCCGCGGTGCCGCCGGCGACCCCGCAATCATCGAGATTGCCGAGTTACGAAAAGTTAGATATTAGAACTCAATGAGGGGGGATTTGTCAAACGAAAACCACAAAAAATCTTGTCCTGTCATGAAGTTCGGTAGGCTTCCCCTCAGGCGAAGGCTCGAAAAACACAACATCTGGGGGTCGGGAGCCGACAAACCACATTGGGTTGTGTAAATCTTTTCTCCACGCTTTTTCAGGAAAGCCCAAGTTGTTGAGAGGCAAGGGAAATCTTATCCACACCGAATTGTGGATAAGTTATCCTCAAGCAAAGTTATCCACGGACAAATCGGCTAAAATAATATATTCGTCTTCCTTGCCCCGCCCTGCCCGGCAGGCCGCCCAGGCAAGCCTTCAATCTACATCTAGGCCCGTCATGAACAACTTCTGGCAAGACTGTCTCGCGCAGATCAAAGCGATGAAGCTTCCTCCGATGATCATCACCAATTGGTTCGAACCGATTGAGCTGGTGCGGTGGGACAGCGAACGCGGCGACATGGTCCTTGAAGCGCCCGCCAGCAAGGTGCAGACGATCCGCGCGACGTATCTGAAGACCATTCAGGACGTGGCCGTGCACCTCTACGGCAGCCAGGTGAAGGTCACCCTGCAGGCCGTCGGCGCACTCGCAGGCGACGTGCAGACTCCTGCTCAGCCCAAGGGACCGTCCCTCGAGGACATTGAGAGGAGACGCGAAGAGACCGGCCTCCTTCCCGGCCTCACCTTTGAAAACTACGTCAACGGCAACGCCAACCAGCTCGCCGTCGCGGCCGCGGAACACGTCGCCACTACGATGGGCATGCAGTACAACCCGCTCTACATCTATGGCGGCGTCGGTCTGGGCAAGACCCATCTGATGCAGGCCATCGGCCACCGCTATCTCGACCTTCATCCGAAGGCACGCGTCCGCTGCATCTCCGCCCAGGACTTCATCAGCGAGTACACGACCGCCACGCGCGACTCCTCGAGCTCCCGCAAGGCGCTTCAGATGTTCGACGAGCGCTACCGCAACCTCGACCTGCTTCTCATCGACGACGTCCAGTCCTTCTCGGGCGCCAAGGGTTCCCAGGCGCAGTTCTACCGTGCCTTCGAAGCGCTCGTGCCGCACAACAAGCAGGTCGTGCTCACGGCCGACACGTACACCCGCAACCTCAAGGACATCGAGCAGCGCCTAATCTCGCGCTTCTCCCAGGGCCTGTCCGTCGCCATCGAGCCGCCCGAGCTTGAAATGCGCATCGCCATTCTGCTCAACAAGGCCAAGGCGCTCGGCGCCGCGCTGCCCGAAGAAGTGGCGATGTTCATCGCCAAGCGCCTCAAGTCCAACGTCCGCGAGCTTGAGGGCGCCCTTCAGCAGGTCATCGCCTACCAGCAGTTCCAACCGTCGGCCGCCAAGGAAATCACAATCGACATCGCCAAGCACGTCCTTCGCGACCAGTTCTCGGTCAACAACAACCTGATCACGATCGAGAGCATCCAGAAGACCGTCGCCGACTACTACAACATCAAGGTCGCGGAAATGCATTCGAAGCGCCGCCCCGCCAACATCGCCAGGCCGCGCCAGATTGCCATGTACCTCACCAAGGAGCTGACCCAGCACAGCCTCCCCGAAATCGGCGCCAACTTCGGCGGCCGAGACCACACGACCGTCATGCACGCCGTGCGAAAGATCACTCAGGAACGCCAGGGCAACGCCGAGCTCAATCACGAGATCCACGTGCTCGAGCAGATGATCAAGGGCTGACAGAAGCACCCGACGGAACCCGATTTTTTGAATTTTTCACCAGGTATTTGTTATGAAGAACATCCAGAGCGTCTGCGAAAACCTGCTCAAACCCGTCAAAATCGTCGAAGGCATTGTTGAAAAGCGCCAGACGCTGCCGATTCTGAGCAACATCCTGATCGAGCAGAACGGCGAGAACGTCAAGTTCTCCGCCACTGACCTCGATATCCAGATCAGCACCGAGGCTCCCGTCGGCGTCGCAGGCGTCGACACCCGCTTCACGGTCGGCGCCTCCAAGCTCGCCAACAAGCAGCGCCTGGCCGACTACGTCAAGCGCGAGTGCGGGCTCGTCATCGACCCGAACACGGTCTTCGACGTCCAGGTCAAGCGCTTCCACGCCTACAAGCGCCAGCTCCTGAACATCATGAAGGTCATGGACCTCTATAACCGTCGCCTCGCCGATCCGAATTTCAAGATTCAGCCCACCACCTTCATCTTCTCGGGCAAAGCCGCCTCGAGCTACACCTTCGCCAAGGAAGTCATCCGCCTGATCAACGGTGTGGCCGAGGTCGTCAACAACGACCCGCGCGTCAACGACGTCATGAAGGTCTGCTTCATCCCGAACTTCCGCGTCTCGAACGCCCAGCTCATCTACCCTGCCGCCGAAATCTCCGAGCAGATCTCCACGGCCGGCAAGGAGGCCTCCGGCACTTCGAACATGAAGCTCATGATGAACGGCGCCCTCACGCTCGGCACCATGGACGGCGCGAACATCGAGATCGTCGATCTAGCGGGCCGCGAGAACGAGGCGATCTTCGGCCTCACCACGCCCGAGGTCGACGCCCTGCGCGCCTCCGGCCAGTACTTCGCCTGGGATGTCGTCAACTCCGATCGCGCGCGCCTCGGCCGCATCATCGACCAACTCGTCGATGGCACCTTCGCCGCTCAATCCGGCAACTTCGAGAGCATCCATCACGAGCTCATGTTCAACAACGACTACGACCTGGTGCTCAAGGACTTCCACTCCTATGTGGACGCTTGGGAAAAGCTCACCGCGACCTATCCCGAGACCCAGGACTGGAACCGCCGCGCGCTGCACAACACCGCGATGTCCGGCTGGTTCTCCTCCGACCGAACCATCCGCGAATACCGCGACGAGATTTGGCACGCATAAAGGAGGTGCGGCGCGCTGGGAAACGGCCGGCGCACCAATAAGGCGACGGAAGCGGCGAAGACGGGGGCGCCGCCTCCGGACACGGATATCCCGCACAAGACATCCGCAACCATCCAACGGATAAAGGGAGAGATTGATGGCAAGCAAAGAATGCATCGCGATGCTCCTCGCGGGAGGCCAAGGCAGCCGACTGATGGCCCTCACCTCTAAGATCGCAAAACCGGCCGTCAGCTTCGGCGGCAAATTCCGCATCATCGACTTCTCGCTGTCGAAC
>ERZ894180.956-NODE-956-length-19953-cov-16.271334_pt1 | contig 19953 bp, 10 predicted proteins | sample MGYA00380278_ERZ894180 | MGnify/ENA primary metagenome ERZ894180 (study PRJEB32331, sample SAMN06328450) | human gut metagenome | biome: human gut microbiome; feature: stool | host: Homo sapiens | collected 2013-02-24 ...
TCGCCGATGGCCGCATGCCTGCCGTCCGCGAGTCCATCCGTCGCTCCAAGGCCGTCGACCACCTGGTCGAGAACGCCAAGGTGACCGAGGTCGACGAGACCGCCAAGGACGTCGAGTAATTCTCGCCACCTTGCCCGCGAGCGCATGCACGCGCCCGTGATGGGGTAAAGTTATACACCGGTTATCCGGTTGCTTCGTACGGTGCCAGCCAATGCATAGCATGCGGGCACCGTACGTTTATCTAGAACCAATTTGGTCCGCAAGAGAGAAATGGAGATGCGTATGATCGCTAAGTTCGATTCCGCCCTCGTGCCATACGTTATCGAGCAGACGCCGCGCGGCGAGCGCAGCTACGATATCTATTCGCGCCTGCTCAACGACCGCATCATCTTCTTGGGCGAGGAGATCAACTCCGTCAGCGCCAACCTGGTCGTTGCCCAGCTGCTGCATCTTGAGAGCCAGGATGCCGAGAAGGATATCTCGCTCTACATCAATTCGCCCGGTGGCGAGGTCTACTCCGGTCTGGCGATTCTTGACACCATGAACTTCATCAAGCCGCAGGTTTCCACCATCTGCGTCGGTATGGCCGCGTCCATGGCCGCCGTGCTGCTTTCGGCCGGCGCTAAGGGCAAGCGCTTCTGCCTGCCGCACTCCAAGGTCATGATTCACCAGCCCAGCGGCGGTGCCCAGGGCCAGCAGACCGAGATTGAGATCGTTGCCGAGGAGATCAAGAAGACTCGCCGCGAGCTCAACCAGATCTTGTCCGACGCCTCGGGTCAGCCCATCGAGAAGGTCCAGGCCGATACCGAGCGCGACAACTACCTGACCGCTGCCGAGGCCCTCGACTACGGCCTGATCGACCGCATCGTCACCTCGCGCGATCTCGCCGCGAAGGACGCCTAGGATGGCCGGTAACATGCAGGACAACTTCGACGAGAACGGCAACCCCATCCGCTGCTCCTTCTGCGGAAAAGAGCAGGGCCAGGTCCGTCGCCTCGTAAAGGGCCCGACTAACATCTTTATCTGTGACGAGTGCGTCGCCGCCTGTTCCGAGATTCTGGAGGAGTCGCTGGCTTCGGACTTTATGGACGCTGCCCGCAACGGCAAGCTGCCGGGCTTCCTCAACGACCACGGTCAGGCTGCATCCCAGCCCGCCGTGGACCCCGAGACCGAGGGCTTTGAGCTTGAGGACGACCGCCAGGTCATCACGCACGTGCCGACGCCGCATGAAATCTATGACGAGCTTTCGGCCTATGTTATGGGTCAGGAGGACGCCAAGCGCGCCATGTCGGTGGCCGTGTACAACCACTATCGCCGCGTGATCGAGGGCGGCGCCGCGGTGTCTGCCTTTGACGACGGCATGGGCTCGCAGTTCGACGACGGCATGGACGAGGTAGAGCTCGCCAAGTCCAACATCCTGCTGCTCGGTCCCACCGGTACCGGTAAGACCCTGCTCGCCCAGACGCTTGCGCGCATCCTCGAGGTGCCGTTTGCCATCGCCGATGCCACCGCACTCACCGAGGCCGGCTATGTGGGCGAGGACGTGGAGAACATTCTGCTCAAGCTCATCAATGCCGCCGATGGCGATATTGAGCGCGCGCAGGTCGGCATTATCTACGTGGACGAGATCGACAAGATCGCCCGCAAGGCCGAGAACCTCTCCATCACCCGCGATGTTTCGGGCGAGGGCGTTCAGCAGGCGCTGCTTAAGATTCTTGAGGGCACGGTGGCAAGCGTTCCGCCCACCGGCGGCCGCAAGCATCCCCAGCAGGAGCTGCTGCAGATCGACACGACCAACATCCTGTTCATCTGCGGCGGTGCCTTTGTTGGTCTGGACAAGATCATCGCCGACCGCGTGGGCAACAAGGGCGTGGGCTTTAACTCCGAGATCGCCGGCCCCACCTCGGTCGACGAGAACGACCTGCTGCGCCAGGTGCTCCCGCAGGACCTCAACGCCTTTGGCATGATCCCCGAGTTTGTGGGACGTACGCCCGTCGTCACCCAGACGCAGGCGCTCGACGAGGACGACCTGGTGTCGATCCTTACCGAGCCCAAGAACGCCGTGGTGCGCCAGTACCGTAAGATGTTCCAGCTCGAGGACGTTGAGCTTGAGTTTGAGGATGCCGCCCTGCACGAGATCGCCCGCATGGCGCTTGCCCGCAAGACCGGCGCCCGCGGCCTGCGCTCAATCTGCGAGGACGTGCTGCAGCAGACGATGTTCGATCTCCCCAGCGAGGAGGGCGTCACCAAGGTCATCGTGACCGAAGCCTCCGTAAAGGGCGAAGAACAGCCCCAACGCATCTACGGCTAAACCAGCCTAAAACGTGTTTGCAAATAGCCTCTGACCAGCCGTGGTCGGAGGCTATTTTATATATGCGCAATAACCCCAACTACCTGTGCTATTCTGTGTGTTTGTTTAAGCCTCGGCGAAGTCATATCAGACTGAAGTAATCGATACCTAAGGGGAGGAATGTAGGCCCGATTTTCGTAGATTCCGCACGAGCCGAAGACCACTTAATGTGGTCTTCGAGCGAGCCCAGGACCTGACCGAGCGAAAATCGGGCCTACATTCCTCCCCGGCGGGACAGGGAGAGATATATGGAAGAAATGCCCAAGAACTACGATCCGTCGACCAACGAGCCGGCGATCCTGCAGAAGTGGCTCGACGGCGGCTACTACAAGCGCCGTGAGGGCGTGGGCGACTGCACCGTCACCATTCCGCCTCCCAACGTGACCGGCAAGCTCCACATGGGTCACGCCACCGACGACTCCATCCAGGACGCCATCATCCGCATGGCCCGCATGCGCGGCAAGTCCACGCGCTGGGTACTCGGCACCGATCACGCCGGTATCGCCACACAGACCAAGGTCGACAAGAAGCTCAAGAGCGAGGGCATCAGCCGCCTGGAGATCGGTCGCGACAAGTTTGTCGACGCCTGCTGGGATTGGACCCACGAGTACGGCGGCATCATCGTCGAGCAGATCAAGCGCATGGGCTGCTCCGTCGACTTCGACAACGAGCGCTTCACCATGGACGAGGACTACGCCCAGGCCGTGCGCAAGGTGTTCTGCGACTGGTACCACGACGGCCTGATCTATCGCGGCAAGCGCATCGTAAACTGGTGCCCCAACTGCACCACCGCCATCTCGGACGACGAGGCCGAGTACAAGGACGAGAAGGGCCACCTGTGGCACCTGCGCTACCCGTTGACCGAGCCGGTCAACGGCCAGGACTACATCGTCGTCGCCACCACGCGCCCCGAGACCATGCTCGGCGACACGGGCGTGGCTGTCTCCCCGAAAGACCCCGAGAAGGCCGCCTTTGTGGGTAAGACCGTCAAGCTCCCCATCGTCGATCGCGAGATCCCCATCTTTGAAGATTGGCATGTCGACGCCAACTTTGGCTCCGGTTTTGTCAAGGTCACCCCGGCCCACGACCCCAACGATTACGCTATGGGTCAGGCCCACGACCTGCCGCAGATCAATATCTTCGATGAGCACGCGGTGGTCGTTGAGGGCTACGGCGAGTTTACCGGCATGAACCGCGACGAGTGCCGCGAGGCCGTCATTAAGTGGTTTGAGGAGCATGACCTGCTCGATCACGTCGAGGACCTCGATCACTCCGTCATGCACTGCTACCGTTGCGACGCCGCGCTTGAGCCGTGGCTTTCCGAGCAGTGGTTCGTGGCCGTCGATAAGCTCAAGGGGCCGGCGCTCGACGCCGTCAACTCCGGCAAGGTCACCTTCCACCCCGCGCGCTGGACGCAGACCTACACCACCTGGATGGAGAACCTCAAGGATTGGTGCATCAGCCGCCAGCTGTGGTGGGGCCACCGCATCCCCGTGTTCTACTGCGAGGACTGCGGCTGGGAGGATGCCCTTACCGAGGACACCGACGTGTGCCCCAAGTGCGGCGGTCATCACGTGCATCAGGACGAGAACGTGCTGGACACCTGGTTCAGCTCGCAGCTGTGGACCTTCGCCACGCAGGGCTGGCCGCAAAAGTCGGAGCTGCTCGAGGGCCATCACCCCACGACGGCGCTCGTCACCGCGCGCGACATCATCGCGCTGTGGGTCGCCCGCATGGTCATGAGCTCGCTGTACTTCCTGGACGAGGTGCCGTTTAAGGACGTCGTCATCTACCCGACGATCCTGGCCAAGGACGGCAGCCGCATGTCCAAGTCCAAGGGCAACGGCGTTGACCCCATGGACCTCATCGGCATGTACGGCGCCGACGCTATGCGCTTCAACCTGCTCACGCTGTGCACCAACAACCAGGACGTCAAGTTCGACGCGAACATCGACAAGAAGACCAAGAAGCTTATCGACAGTCCGCGCACCGAGCAGGCCAAGTCGTTTGTGACCAAGATTTGGAACGCCAGCCGCTTCCTGCTTATGAACATGGAGGGCTACACGCCCGGCGAGCCCGTCGTGGAGACGCCGGCCGACGCCTGGATGTTCAGCCGCCTGGCCAAGGCCGTCCAGATGGTCACCGAGGGTATCGAGAAGTACACCTTTGGCGACATGGCCCGCGGCGTGCAGCAGTTCTTCTGGAACGAGGTCTGCGACTGGTACGTCGAGGTCACCAAGGCCCGCCTGAAGGGCGAGGGCCGTCTGCAGGCTCAGCGCAACCTGATTTTTGTGCTCGACACCTCCATTCGCCTGATGCACCCGCTCATGCCGTTTGTCACCGAGGAGATTTGGGACAACATGCCGGCGAGCGTGCTCGACCTGGATGCCGAGGGCAACGTTGATCGCGCCGAGGCGCTCATGATCGCCAAGTGGCCCGAGCCTGCCGACTACGCCAAGTATGTCGACGAGGACGCCGAGCGCGCGTTTGAGCTGTGCCGTGCCGTCGTGTCCGCCGCCCGCGCCACCCGTTCGCGTTATCGCTTGAGCCCCAAGGCCGAGCTCGACGTGGTCGTGCGCGCCGGCGCCGAGGACATCGAGAAGCTCGAGAGCCTTCGCTCCACGATTGAGCCGCTGGCCAACACGGCTTCGCTGGTCATGGGTACCGACGTTGAGAAGCCGGCTGCGAGCATCGCCGTTGTTGACAGCGGCGTCGAGGTCTTTGTGGTGCTCGAGGGCAAGGTTGACCTTTCGGCCGAGAAGGCACGCCTGGAGAAGGAGATTGCCGCGGCCCAGAAGGAGCTCGCCGGCTGCGGGAAGACACTGGCCAACGAGGGCTTTGTGGCCAATGCCGCGCCCGCCGTGGTCCAGAAGAAGAGAGACCGTGCAGCTGAGCTCAAGGAGATCCTGGCGGCGCTGACTGCTCAGGTTGCTGACTTCTCGTAGGCGTAACTGGGGGACGCGGTTTGGGGCATTGCTCGCTACTGCGGACAGTCCTGCTCGCACGAAGGCCACATTAAGTGGCCTTCGGCTCGTGCGGAACTTGTATCGAGCAAAGCCCCAAACCGCTCTCATAGCGGTTACGGGGGCGTCCGCTGCCTGGTAGGGCCACTTGGTTGTGGCCTTGATCTCGCCGCAAAGCGGTGTTTGGCTGATATTTTGAATGGGAGGGGCTCGTTGTTGCTTACGGGCCTCTTTTTATGTTGAGGGGACTTTGGCTATGGCAAAGCGTTCTGGGTTGTATTCGGTGCCGTTTGAGGTTCCGGAGCTTTCTTTTGATGAGGCTGTTGCACTTGCGGCCGATACGGGCAAGATCGCGCGTTATTCCACGCCGCTGCTCGAGACCGTCGTCGAGATGCTCGATGAGCTTGGTCGTCCTGACGAGTTCTATGATTGCGTCCAGATAGCGGGTACCAATGGAAAGACCTCGACGACGCGATTCTCGGCTGCCATTCTTCGTGGTGAGGGCCTTAAGACGGCACTCTTTACGTCTCCTCATCTGGTACGCTATCCCGAGCGTATGGAGATTGACGGAAAGGTCGTCACAGACGAGGTCTTTGCCCATGGTGTCTCTGCGGCGTATGAGGCGGGCCGTCGTCTCAACGCACGTCGTGAGGCGGCGGGCGAGGAGCTCCGTTCTATTACGCCCTTCGATCTTTTGTCCGTGGCTGGTTTGACTATGTTTGCCGAGGCTTGCGTGGACGTGGCCGTGCTTGAGGTTGGCATGGGCGGACGCTGGGATGCTACGAGCGCGACCGATCCCGTGGCCGTCGCCATTACGGGCATTGGACTCGACCATACGAAGGTCCTTGGCGATACCCTCGAGGCCATTGCGGGGGAGAAGGCTGCGGTTATTAAGCCTGGACGTTTGGTTGTTTTGGGCGAGGGTACCCATGAGGCGAGCGTTCAGCGCGTGATGGATGCCCGTTGCCGCGAATGCGGTGTGGTACCGCTCGTGGTGAACCATGCCACAACAAAGGTTCCGGCACACGTTGGTGATACGGTGGAGTTTAGCTGCACCACGCCGCGTGCGATCTATACGTCGAGCATGGTCAAGCCGGCCTATCAGCCGCAGAATGCCGCGTGCGCGATTATGCTGTGCGAGGGCTATCTGGGTCGCGAGCTCGACCATGAGGCGCTCGACGCTTCTCTTATGGGTTGCCCCACGCCGGGTCGCTTTGATGTGCTGGGAACCGATCCGCTCAAACTGATCGACGCCTGCCATAACCCCCAGAGCTGCGAGAACTTTGTGGGCGCGCTGGATGAGATCGATCCGTGCGTAGAAAATCGGCCCACGCTGCTGTGCGCCGCACTGGCAGACAAGGACGTGGCGGGCATCGTCGACGTGCTGATCCCGGCCTTCCCGCGCGTGGTTGTGACGCAGACCGATTCCGACCGCGCTCTGCCGGCGGAGGAGCTCGCTGCCCTGGTGGACGCCGATAAGCTCGCTGGCGTGTATCCCAGCGTATCCGAGGCCCTCGCAGCCCTCGATGCCGCGGGTGAGCCCTTCGTAGCCGCCGGCACCATCACCCTAGCCGGCGAAGTAGCGGGGCTGCTCCGTTAACCCATCCCCTCATCAGTTGCGGTGAAATAGTTCCTGTATTTGGGTTCTAGCAGCCCATCCAGGAACTATTCCACCGCAACTCAAAAACAGTCAAGTACTTGTAAAGTGTCCTCCCGCTTACGAAAACGTTTATGCCGCTTGACCTATCTCATATTGCGTTGCCACACTGGGGAGGGGTACGCTCAGCCTAACTTGCAATCCGGACCAGTGCTGTGGCCCGTTGAGCCAGTCGGGAGGAACTATGAATAGAAGGCATGTCAACGCGGCGATCACCGCGGGCCTGGCCCTTACCATGACGGTCGGTTCGGTGCCGCCGCAGGCGTTCGCCGAGATGATGCAGGGTGATACCACCCAGGTCGTTGCCGAGCAAAGCGATGCGACGGGTGCGACTGCTACGTCTGCGGACACCGGCCAGGCAACCTCGGAAGATCAGGCGGTCGACAAGATCACCTCGCTTGCGGTCCTGACCGACCTGCATGTTGCCGAGGGCTCCGACGCCACGCTGCCTAAAACCGTGGCGGCGACCTACGAGAGCGGCGCCACTAAGCAGGAAAACGTTACCTGGAAGCTGAACGGCGCCGATGCTCCGGCAACCTTGGCGCAGCTACCTGCCGGCTCGTATGAGTTTGAGGGCACCGTCGATGGCGCTACCCAGACGGTCAAGCAGCGTGTGATCATCGAAGCCCCGGCGGATCCGGCTGCAGTTAATGCTGTTGCACCCGTGAGCTCAAACGAGGACCTGAAGATTGCGTCCGTTGATAGCACTCCAATTGTAAAAAAATATGTGGGACAGGGCTATGTTGGCGAAGTGTACGGCACCTCAGTCAATCTGACGCTGACAAATGGAACTAAAGCTACCGGCATGGTCAATTGGGACGAAGCCTCAAGGAACACTATCAAGACTGCTTCCGATGAATCGGAGGTGCCGATCCAAGGCTCCATTTCGTATATCTACATCGGTAACATGGGTTATTCGCTTAGTGAGCCCTATTCCGTTGCCGGAACGCTCAAGGTTTTTGTTCCCAGGTCTTCAAATTACATACAAAGCGTGACTACGTCGCCCGGCGTCGCGCCGTCTCTTCCTTCGACTGCCTATATATCCTATTCCGATAACTCGGGCTGTTCCTGCGATGTTGAGTGGGATGAGGTCTCCGAGGTAGACTATCAAAAACCTGGCTCATTTGTCGTTGAGGGACATTTGACATACTCGCCTTCAACTTTGGTGAGTTGCACGGTAAATGTCCGTGAAATCAAGTCTGTTCAAACCGAATTTGAATGCATGACGGCAGTAGGGATGTCGCCGTCTCTTCCGTACCAGGCAATAGTTACTTTCGATCAAAATGAATCTCAGCCAGTTCATATCAATTGGGATTCCGTCAATCCCGATTCGTACGCTCAACCAGGTACTTTTGTTGTTAAGGGCAGGCTCGATGGGCTTGACCGGCGCGAAGTTACTTGTACGGTTGCAGTGAAGGATGCTAAAGACTATTTTGACCTGGATTCGTTGACGTACGAACGTGTTGTTGGTGATGAATCGCCCCTTGACTCTGACGTGCACCTTAAGGTGACTCGACCAGATGGCGAGTATTGGTATAACTACCCCGTGGAATGGGAAAATGCTGACGCCTCTCGATTCCAGACGGCTGGCACCTATGAAGTTAAAGGTATTATCGGGAACTGCGGCGTTTCTTCTCTTGCTGGTCTAGAGGTTAAGGCGAAGGTCGTCGTTAAAGAGGTTGCCTCTATCGCACAAGTTGCACCCATTGATACACCAGTTGGCATCCGTCCTACAACGGGCTCGAGTGCCGGCTCCCTTCCATATACCGTTAAGGTGACTTTCACCGACGGGTCTACAGTTAATGGTGGCGTTACCTGGGATACAATCCTGGATTCCATGGTCGCGCAGGAGGGTTCCTTTACCCTCGGAGGCTCTATCATGTATAGCCGAAGTAAACCCGGCTCTCCGTCTATACCAGTCTCGTTGGGCAGTGCCCATCGTGCCTCTATTAACGTCAACGTTCGTGCGCTGCAGATGCCATCTACGACTTCGATAAGTACGCTCGTTGGCGCGCAAATTCATATGCCGTATACCATAGAAGCAACGATGTGGAATGGCTCTCGTGGCAACTATTCTGTTCAATGGCCTGCTATTAGTCAGAATACGTTGAACAAGCTGGGCAAGTCGACTATTACGGGTTATTTCTTGGGTTCGAATATTCCGGTAACAGCGACTATTAATGTGTGCGACCTTGCCAACGATGATTTGGGAAGGATCGCCTACATTCCCGATGTCGGATTCGCTTATTCGTACGAATCGAATCAATTTCTGCTGTCGGACGGAAACTACTACAGCCTTTGGGGGGTTGGAGACTCCCTTTATACATGGGATGAGATCCCGCAGGACCTCAAATACGGCAAGCCGGGCGACTATGAGATAAGCGGAACAATTACCGGTACGCTTGCAAAGATTCGTGCAACGGCTACGTGTGGAGAGGTCAAGGGCATCAATCACTACAGTGAGACTGGCGCGACTCTCGTGCAGTCTTATGAAGATACTTACGTTATCTATCCTGGCGAGCGGCTCTATCTTGATGATACGACCGTCGAAGGCGTTCTAAAGGATGGAACACGTTTCTCTAACCTTAAGGTTAACTGGGATGAGTATGATAACTATCCAAAGGAGAACTGCACGATAACCGGTACGGTTGCGGGGACGAAAATTCCGGCAACGATCCATGTGATCGTGACTGACAAGTGGAAAGCGGAACTCGATACCATTAAGGTCCTCAAGGGACATGATGGTTCAGGATTGCTTCCAACCAACGTTATACTGGTAAGCCCTGACGAAAAAGATCAGTCTGGCCATCATTCCAAGTATGCTCCCGTGACATGGAACACAAAGGGGTTTGACTGGAGCCAAGGCGGAATCGTTTCGGGTACCGCTCAGCTGTCTTACTATACGGGCAGTAACAGCAGTGTTGTGGATATTCCTGTGACTGCAAATGTTCAGGTTGTGAATAGGGCTACATCCGTTCAGGGCGGCACGTTGTGGACCGTTCCTGGCGTTGCGCCTGATTTGCCAGAGACCCTTGAGGTCGTCTACGACAATGACATGTCCGTTGGGCCGCAACGCGAAAACGTCATCTGGGAAGACGTTTCCCCCGATGCCTATGCCAAGGAGGGCACGTTTAAGGTTAAGGGCAAGCTCCAAGGTGGTGCCGAGGCGACGGTTACTGTTGATGTTTGCTCGATTTCGTCCGTGAACGTTCCCGAGCGTATTGTGACGGCCAACGGCGTTGAACCCGAGATGCCGTGGAACAATATTTCGGTGACTACGAGCGACGGTAAAACGCGCACTGCGTGGATTGAATGGAACGGCTATCGTTCTTCGGACTATACCGGCGAGCCCGGCAAGGTCTCCACGGTTACCGGTAAGCTGTACGCTAGCAGCCTTGATAGGTTCGGCGTCGGCACCAACACCGGCCTTACTGTCCAAACCAAGATCGTGATTGCTGGAGTCGAGAAAGCGTTTGATAACGGTGAGACTGCGGTGACCACGAAGGCCGGTGCCGCTCCTACGATGCCTTCCAAGCTGGCAGTCGAGATGAGCGACGGTTCGATCTCGACGGCTGCTGTTAAGTGGGATCCGATTGCGCCCGAGAAGTATGAAAAGCCTGGTACGTTCTATGTAACGGGCCATGTTGTCGGCTTTAATGGTGCTGCTGTCATGGCGCTCGTGGACGACGAGGGCCAGAAGGTCGGCGTAGATGAGAACGGCATCGTGACCGCGAAGGTTACGGTTGCCGACGAGAAGGCTCAAAAGGTTGCACTGCAGCCCGAATCGCTTGTGATTAACACGACGGTTGGGTCGACTTTGGAGCTTCCTGATCAAGCGACTGTGAAGTTCTCCGATGGTTCATACCGCATGACGCAAAGCGACGCTGGCGGCGTCGAGATCGAAAAATGGACCGATACCGACGGCCTCGACATCACCAAGCCCCTTGCCAAGACCGGCACCTACAAGCTTGTCGGCAAGCTCAAGGGTATCGATAACGTCAACGCTATCGTATATGTCAACGTTCGCGAGGCGCCGCGAACCATCACCAAGCTCGAGGCTAAGTCGTTTAGCGTGGCCAAGGGTACGTCCAAGCAGGACCTGTACCAGCAGATGCCCAAGCAGGTTGTGGCGACTTACTCCGACGGTTCGACCGACCTACTCGACATTGACGTGTGGGATCTTTCCAGCGTTACGGACGAGCTGCTCGGCGGAACCGGTACCGTGAAGATCACCGGCACGGTTAAGCTTATTGGCGCCAAGGTGACCTGCAATGTGACCGTAGTGGACCAGGATGCCCAGACGCCAGACCACGTTGAGCCGATCGATGTAATTGAGATTGCGGACAATGCCAAGGTCGCGGATCTGATGGACAAGCTTCCGTCCAAGGTGACGGTAGTCATGAAGGACGGCAAGACTAAGAACGAGACGCCCGTTAAGTGGGCTCAGGTCGATAGCCTGGGTCGCGCCGCCAACGAGTTTGAGGTCACGGGTCTGACGGACAACGGCATGACCGTAAAGGTGAAGGTCAAGGTAACCGCGCATATCGTGGGCTTTGATACCGTTGACGAGATTGAGGTCGAGCGCGATGCCAAGGCGGATGAGGCTAAGGCCAAGCTGCCCACCACGGTCACGGCGATTTACTCTGACGGTACCGATTCCGAAGCCGACGTAACGTGGGATACCAAGGGCCTCTCCGACAAGGACTTTGCCAAGGAAGGTAAAGTTACGGTTAAGGGCACTGTTGTCGGCACGGATCAGAAGGCGGAGTGCACCATCAAGGTCGTCAAGCCACTGCGCGAGATTCCTGATCATCTGGCCGGCACGGTTGACGCTGTGACGCTCGACGACGGGGCGAAGCCCGATGCTGTTGTGGCCGCACTGTCCAAGACCGTGAAGGTCGCCATGAAGGACGGCTCCGAGGTCGATTCGAAGATCGATTGGATTGCTCCTAAGGAGGCTCTCACCATTAAGAATGACGGCGCGAGCGTTGTCATTACGGGTAAAACCGCGGTTGGCAGCTTTGAGGTCAAGGCTACGGTCAACCTGATGCCGGTCGTCGAGAGCGTCGTCGACGCCCAGCTTTCTGTTGCCCGTAATACGGCTGCTGCTGACATCGTGCTGCCTGCCCAGGTGACCCTCAACATGTCCGACGGCTCGACGAAGACTGCCGCCGTTACGTGGGATAAGACCCCGCTTACGGCAGATGTCTTGGGCAAGCTGGGCGATGTTGCGCTTGAGGGCAAGGTAGAGGGCACTTCGGTTAAGGCCAAGTGCACGGTGAGGGTTGTAAGGAGCGATGCCGAGATTCCGATGTCCGTTGAGCCTGTCGCGGGCGTTAGCGTTCCCGAGAACTCGTCCGTCGATGCCGTGCGAGATGCGCTCAGGGCGTGAAGGCGACCGTTCGCATGAAGGACGGCAAGACGACTGCGGAGTCTGAAATTACGTGGACCGAGGTCCCTGCCGCTGCCGCCACCTATGGCAACACCGTTGTCGCCAAGGGCGTAACGGTGAACGGCAACCTGCCGGTCGAGGTCGTCGTTACTTCTACGACTACGATCAATAAGATAGCCGAGGCGCCGCAGATTACGGTCGAGCGCGACGCGAAGGCCGATGCAGTGACGAGTCACCTGCCCAAGACCGTTACCGTGACCTACACCGACGGCCACACGGACCTGGCTGCGGTTACGTGGAACACGGACGGGCTCGACAAGCAACTTGCCGCTGTCGGCGAGCACACGATCGAGGGTTCCGTTGAGGGCACGACGCTTAAGGCCACTTGTAAGCTGGTAGTCGAGACGCCTAAGCGCGAGATTCCCGATCACGTGAAGAGCGACAGTCTGACGCTTGAGCAGCCAGTGCTCGATGGCGCGTCTTCCGAGGACATTGCCAAGGCGCTCGCCGGCCTTAAGGCGACCGTGGTGATGGCTGATGGCAAGTCCGAGGTTGCGTCCGATGTCACGTGGACTGATGTCCCCGCTGCCGATATCGCCACGACGGGCAAGACCCTCACGGTGCACGGCACCACCGATGAGGGCGGCTTTGCGGTGACGGCGACCGTTTCGGTTAAGCCGGTCATCACGAGCGCGTCGCTTGCCGAAGGCGCTGGTGCCATTGCCGCCAAGCGCGATGATAGGGTTGATGACGTCGTGGCCCAGCTGCCCAAAAAGGCGAGCGCGACGTATTCCGATGGCGCTGCCAAGGACCTGGATATTACGTGGGATACGAGTGCACTGACCCAGAAAGCGCTCGGCGAGCTCGGCGACATTGTCGTTACGGGCACCGTCAAGGACGAGACCGGTTCTGCCACGGTGACGGCCACCGTTACCGTGTCCGAGAAGGACTCGAACATTCCCGTGACGCCCGGCACGCCCGATGCCGTTGAGGTCTTTGAGTTTAGCTCGCCCGATGAGGTGCTTAAGGCGCTGCCCAAGAAGGTCGCCGTAACCATGAAGGACGGCAGCCAGAAGGATTACGGCATCGACTGGGAGAACGTGCCCGCACTCGCCTGGGAGGCCGACGATGTAACCGTGACCGGCAAGGTGCACGGCACGGAGCTGACGGTCAGCTGTGAGGTGCGCGTTAAGCCGCGTCCGGCTGCCGAAGGCATGGTGATTATTGATCAGAACGGCAAGCCCACGACTTCGCAGACCACGCTCAAGGTCGAGCGCGGCAAGGAGATTGACCTGGCCGCCGCGGCGAGCAATGCGGACAAGGGCGCCATGCTTCGCTATCCCGTGAAGTGGGACTCGGAGAAACCGACGATCGCGACAGTCGAGAACGGCAAGGTAAAGGCCCTCAAGAACGGCACCGTTGTCATTACGGCGACGATGGATGTTAAGGGCGGGGCTGTGGCGATTTCGCTGGCTGACGAAGATGGCGTCGCGGAGGCGCCGGCAGCCCAACAGTTCACCGCTTCGGTGACCGTTGAGGTTGTTGAGCCGGTCGTTGAGCAGCAGCCGACGGACGGCAAGGATAACGGTGGCAAGTCTGATGCCAAGCCGGCTTCGGACGTGAAGAAGGACGCCAAGAAGGCTGCTGCTGGAAGCCTGGCGCAGACGGGTGACAACACGGCTGTGACTGTCGCCGCACTGGGCGGAACCGGCCTGTTGGCGCTGCTCGCCGCCGCGATCGAAAAGCTGCGCCATCGCGTTGAGTAGCGCAGAGCTCATGAAGCTCTAGGACACAAGAAGGCCTCCCGGTCCTCGTAAACCACGAGGACTGGGAGGCCTTTCGTTTGGCTGCCCTGAGCCCTAGAGTGATTTGCTCGCCACGAAATGGGCCTATCTACTACGTTTGGTCGGTAACCCTCGACCACGCCGAGAATTGCGAAATTAAAACCGCAGGTAGAAGGCTTGCCAGTTTTCAAAAAAGACCCGCATGGTCGACCCATGCGGGTTAAGCGTAGTAGATGGCCCGTTTTCGTGGCGCATCTCTAGACTGTCAAATTGGCCGACTTGGCCCCATGGCAGTTGCGGTGAAATAGTTCCTGGATTATGCCTCTGTGGGCCAATCTGGGAACTATTCCACCGCAACTTATTGAGGGGCTATTGGGTAAGGGCTAGTCGAGGCGGACTGGGTCGTGGGAGTAGGCGTTGAGAATCTCGACGTCGGACTCGGTTACCAGGGCAAGGTCCTCGATGCGGACGCCGGTGCGGCCGGTGAGGTAGATGCCCGGCTCAATGGAGAACGTCATGCCCGGCTCTACGACCTGTTCGTTGACGAGTGAGACGTCGCCCGGCTCGTGGTCCTGCAGGCCGATCGAGTGTCCCAGACGGTGCGTAAAGTACTGCCCATAGCCCGCTTCCTCAATCACGTTGCGCGCGGCGCGGTCCAGGTCGCACATGCGCACGCCCGGTGCGATGAGCGCCTCGGCGGCTTCGTTGGCGCGGCGCACGATGTCGTAGATGCGTGCGGTCTCCTTGTCCGGCTCGCCCCAAAAGAACGTGCGCGTCATGTCCGAGCAGTAGTTGCGATGACGCCCACCAATGTCGAACAGCACCACGTCGCCGTGCTTGAGTGCCGTATCGTCGGGCTCGTGATGCGGGTCGCCGGCGTTGGCGCCAAAGCTCACGATGGGCGGAAAGCTAAAGCCCTCGCAGCCGTGCTTGCGATACAGACCGAGCATCTGGTCGGCAATTTCGCGCTCCGTTACGCCCTCGTGGACGAGCTTGATGGCGTCGGCCATCACGGCGTCGTTGGCGGCCGAGGACGCGCGCATGAGCTCCTGCTCGGCTTCGTCCTTGTGGGCGCGCGCAGCGGTGACGGCAAAGTCGCCCAGGAAAAACTCACTTGCGGCGTGGCGCTCCATGAGCGGCATCAAAAAGCCGGAACGCATGACGGTGTCGATGCCGAGGGGCTTGGATGGATCGACCTCGCGAGCGATGGCGTCGGCCACGACGTCGGTATCGGTGTGATAGGCGACGCGGGCATTGTCATACTCGGGCAGCTGATGCAGGGCGTTGACCAAGATCACGGGCTCGCAACCGCGCGCGAGCAGCACGCCGCAAAAACGCTCGAACATATCGGCATAAAAGCCGGTCAGGTAATAAATCGACCACGGGTCGTTTACGAGCAGCTGCGCGCCGGGGTGCTGAGCCTCGAGCGCATCGAGCACGCGCGCCACACGCTGGTCATCGACATGTGCCATACATCGTCCTTTCGCTAGGGTGCCACCATGGTATCCCATGCGCCCCCACATAAGTTGCGGTGAAATGGTTCCTGTTTGCCGGGGTAATGGCCTAAAACAGGAACTATTCCACCGCAGCTGCAGAGGGGGATGAAGTCCCGTCCCAAATGGGCTGCTTAGGCTGGGTCGATGTCCATGCTGGCGATTAGGTCGATGCCCGTGTGGAGGAGGTCTTCCAGCACGACGTCGCCCATGCGGACTGGGGCGTCGACGACTAGGCCGCGGATGAGGTCCATCGCCTGGGCGTGAAGTGCCAGCGGGATGGCTTCGGCCGTGCGCACGGGTAGCAGCGCCTCGTCGCCGCCGGATACGGCTACGGTGGTGGTGAGCACGCGCATGGGGCAGGTGAGCTCCTGATGCGCGAACTTATCGCCGCGCGGGCAGCTGTTGCCGGCCACGGAGCGCATCTCTACCACGGCACCGTCTGCGTCGCGCTCCACCTCCACGGTCAGGAGGCATTCGAAGGGGCAGGTGGTGCAGTTGAACTGCAGCGTTTCGATCGCGTTTATGCTCATGGCCTTACGCCTCCTCAACGGGGTCGACGGACAGGACGATTTCGCTGGCGCCTAGGTCGAGTGCGCGCTGAATCACCTTTGCCGGCAGCGGGAAGCTCTCCATGACGCTCGGTTTAAACGGGCGGACCTTGCCGGCGAATAGTTCCTCATCGCCTGCCAGAATACGTACGCGGGCGGCATCGACCGGTCGGCGCACACGGAAGTTGAGTTTGGTGAGTGCCGCAGCCGTAATGCGTCCCGGAAGTGAGTAGCCTGCAATGCCGGCGGGGGAGACCGTGAGCTGGCAGACCGGGTCCGCAGTACCGTGTTCGACATTCGCGCTGCCACCCAGCGCGTACGCCGCCGCAGCCGCACCGGCGCGCTCGGATTCGGTCGTCACGTTGTCTGCCAGGTCGTGCACGTGCAGCACGTTTCCGCAGGCAAAGATGCCAGGCACGCCCGTTTGCAGGCTCTGGTCCACCACGGCGCCGCGCGTGCGCGGGTCAAGTTCAACGCCCGCGCCCACCGAAAGCTCGTTCTCGGGAATCAGACCCACCGAAAGCAGCAACGTGTCGCACGGAACAACGCGCTCGGTCCCCGGAATGGGTGCCAGGTGCTCGTCGACCTTACTAACCTCGACGGCCTCCACGCGGTCGCGTCCGATTACGCGTGTGACGGTAGTAGGCAGGTGAAGCGGAATGCCAAAGTCGTCCAGGCAGTTCTTGACGTTGCGGCGCAGACCGTTGGCGTACGGCATGAGCTCGTACACGCCCTCGACCGAAATTCCCTCGAGCGTACAGCGGCGCGCCATGATCAGCCCGATGTCACCCGAGCCCAAAATGACGGCACGTGAGCCGGGCTTGAGGTTTTCGATATTGATGTATCGCTGCGCCAGGCCCGCCGTAAACACGCCGGCGGGACGGCTGCCGGGGATCTTGATCTCGCTGCGTGTGCGCTCGCGGCATCCCATAGCAAGGACGACCGCACGCCCGGTGAGCTGCAATATGCCGGTGGGGCGCATGAGCGTGACGGTGTGGACCGCGGTAGCTCCTGCGATCTCGTCCGTGCCCGGGTCGCCCGCGCCCTCGCCCGAATCGATCTCAAGCACCATGCTGCCCAAGAACAGCGCGATGTCGGTCGCGCTCACCTGGTCGATAAAGCGCTGCGCGTACTCGGGGCCGGTGAGCTCCTGCTTAAAGTGCGTAAGGCCAAAACCCGGGTGAATGCACTGGCGGAGTATTCCGCCCAGATGCTGCTCACGTTCCACGATGGCCACGCTCGCGCCGGCCTTATGCGCGGCAAGCGCGGCCGCCATGCCGGCAGGGCCGCCGCCGATAACGACCACGTCGAACGCCTGCGTCGACACCGACGCTACAGCTCCGGCCACCGCGCGTCCGTCGCGCGTATCAAATGTCGCCATCCTAGCGCACCCCCTTCAGCGGTCCCTCTACCAGCCAAGAACCGGCATCCTCCAACAGCACCTCGCTGGGCTCGCAGCCCAGCTCGCGGGCAAGGATCGCCACCACGCGGCTCTGGCAAAAACCACTCTGGCACCGACTCATGCCGGCACGGCAGCGGCGCTTGACGCCCTCGACCGAAACCGCGCCCGGGCGGCGCCGAATCGCGGCCACGATCTCGGCCTCGGGCACCGTCTCGCAGCGGCAGACGATCTGCCCCCAAGCGGGGTCGGACTCAATGAGCTCTTCCTTACGCTCGAGCGGCGTGCGGTCAAAATCGTCCGGCGCGTGGCGGATCGGGTTCCAATCGTCCCGTTCGCGCAGGTCGTCGCCGGCATTGCGCAGTACCTGCTCCATGCGCTCGGCGATGGCTGGCGCGCTCGCCACGCCCGGCGACTGAATGCCTGCCGCCTGGAACAGCCCTGGTACGACGGCCGACTCTCCAATAAAGAAGTCGTTCGTTCCCTTAATGACCGGACGACCGCCGGCAAACGCGCGCACCACGCGACGCGTGTCCAGATCGGGCACCAGCTTGCGCGCGCCGCTCAGCAGCGCGTTAACATCGGTCGCGTAGGTCTGCGTATCGCCCGGCTCGCGCACGGCGGCGGTCGCGGTAATCACGGTGTTGCCATGTACGGTGCCCGTGATGATAACGCCCTTGGACACTGGCGTGGGCACGGGGTAGAGCGGCATGAGCGTGCGCGGCTCCTTGTCCAGTACCACTATGTTGCCTTGGCGCCAGACCATCTGGAACTCCTCGGCGCCCGCCATGTGCGAGATGCTCGCGGCACCGTTGCCCGCGGCGTTGATCAGGTAACGGCAGCGCACGTCTCCGGCGGGCGTTGCCAGCGTAAAGCGTGCGGCTCCGTCATCCGAGCCGGCAACTTCAATGGCCTCCACCGGTGCGGAGCGCATAAACGTCACGCCGTTGGCAACGGCGTTCTCCAGCGCGGCGATGGCCACTTCAAATGGGTCAACGTAACCGGTCGAGGGGCACCACAGCGCGCACGAGGCCTGGGCACTCGCGCGCGGCTCCAGCTCGTGGATGCGCTCGGGGCCGATAATCGACAGCTCGGGCACGCCGTTGGCCAGGCCATTCTGGCGCAGCTTCTCCAGGTGCACGCAGTCTTCGTCGTTGAAGCCCAGCACCATCGACCCGGTGCGGCGGAACAAAAAGCCTAACTCCTGGGCCCACGTGCCATATAGCTCACAACCACGGGCGTTGACCTGCGCCTTTACCGTGCCCGGTGCCGGATCGTAGCCTGCGTGCACCAGGCCGCCGTTGGCCTTCGACGCGCCCAGGGCGATGTCGTTGGCCGCCTCGATCACGCATATGGACAGGTCAAACCGCGCGAGCTGACGCGCGATGGCGCATCCCGTGATGCCCGCGCCCACAATTGCGATATCAAACGTTTCCATCACAGTGCCTCCCAGACAAGTTGACAGGCTGTCAATAGGACTATCCTACGGTCTGCACACCCCCAGTGCAGCGGCAATGCGGCGAACAGCCCCAACTGTATCCGCCAACGGCAGGCGAGAGCCGGCCCAGCACGGATGCCGGCCCCGCCAGACCGCGAGACTCTCCCAACCAACCTCGCGGACTGTGCCGTTGTCTGTTACAGATTGAGATGTCGAGTCCACAGGAGCACGTCCGTCTCAACCTGTAACAGTAAGAGGGGGATTGCGGTCCTACGTGTTACAGATCGAGACGTTAGTCCGTCGGGTTATTCGTATGTCTCGATCTGTAACAGCTGGCAGGGTTTTTTGGTCCTTTCTGTTACAGGTTGAGACAGTTCTTCCGACGGATTCTGGTTGTCTCGATCTGTAACAGTAAAGAACTGTTTTGGGTTCTAGATGTTACAAATTGAGATTTAAGTCGGGGAGAGAATGGTTTGTCTAAATCTGTAACATCTGGGATTGTTTTTGCCGAGTAACTGTTACAGATTGAGACATTCGGTTCGGACGTTTTCCTTTGTCTCAATCTGTAACAGTTAGCTGATGATTTGGGTTGTAGATGTTACAGATCGAGACAAACCTTCCGACGGATTTTGAATGTCTTGATCTGTAACAGTAAGAGGGGTTTTGGGGCCCAAGATGTTGCAGATCGAGATTGAAGTCGGGGAGGGACCCCTGTGTCTCGATCTGTAACACCTAGACCCGGAATCCGCCCTCCACCTGTTATAGATTGAGATGTTTGTGTCCGCACCGGCCCCGCTTGCAACCGTGGTCCCATATAAACAAACCCCGTGGTAAACTTGACCGTACTGTAAATATTCCGAAAGGTACACCCCAATGTCCAAGTACATCTCTGAGCTCATGTCGCCGCAGCTTATGGGCGTCATCTA
>ERZ894180.1048-NODE-1048-length-18468-cov-10.011568_pt1 | contig 18468 bp, 21 predicted proteins | sample MGYA00380278_ERZ894180 | MGnify/ENA primary metagenome ERZ894180 (study PRJEB32331, sample SAMN06328450) | human gut metagenome | biome: human gut microbiome; feature: stool | host: Homo sapiens | collected 2013-02-24 ...
GACCATGCAGGATAAGCCGCAAACGGCCCGTTTTGGTACGACGCTGTTTTTGGACAATCCGCTGCATCGGCAGGCGTGGGAGCTTCTGTCCGCCATCCCTGCCGGACAGCGCACAAACTGGCTCTGTCTGGCACTGTGTCAGCAGGCGCAGCGGGAGCAATTCCTGTTAGACCTGAAAACGATTCTCCAAACGGAGCTGCAAAGCAGTTCCTACCCACAAACAATTTCGCGGCCGCAGCCAGCCGGGAGCGTCGACGATGACGTTCTCGGCTTTTTGCGCGCGCTGCAGGAAGAAGGTGAAGAAAGCTGAACGTATAATCCGATATTTTGATATGTTTGCGGGCGTCGGCGGTTTTCGGGCAGGGTTAGACTTGGCAGGTGGATTTCAATGTATTGGGCATTGCGAGATCGACAAATACGCAGACGCCAGCTATCGCGCCATTCACGCGCCCGGAAAGGAGGAAGTCTACTATCCCGACGCAAGAACCATTGATCCCAAAGAACTCCCCGACTTCGACCTCCTGTGCGGGGGCTTCCCCTGCCAGGCGTTTTCTACAGCTGGCAGGAGAAAGGGATTTGAAGATGCAAGAGGTACTCTCTTCTTTGAACTGGCCAGAGTGGTTAAAGAGAAGAGGCCTCTGTATCTTTTTCTTGAAAACGTGCCCGGGCTCCTTTCGCATGACCGAGGCCGGACGTTTGGTATCATCCTCTCCGCGCTTTATGACCTGGGGTATCATGTCGAATGGACTGTGCTTAACAGCAAACATTTTGGAGTCCCTCAATCAAGACGGCGGCTGTTCCTTATCGGATATCTTGATCCCCGATGCGCCGGAAAAATACTTCCTGTCTTTGGAACAGATGCAAAAGCTCTTGTACAAATCGTCCCCGGCCGCCACGGAACCCGTGTCTACAACGCAGACGGACTAGCCTGCACCCTGACTGCGGCGCAGGGCGGCGGTGGGGCGCACACGGGCCTTTATTTTGTGGATCTGACCAAGGGCGATCCGAAGATCACGGCGAACGCCAGATGTTTGCATACCCGGCAGGACGGCTCCCTTACCAACTTCAAAGGGCAAAATTCCGGCGTTCTCTACATTAAGGAAGCAACGAAGAAAGGCTACAAGGAAGCGCATGAAGGCGATTCCATTGACCTCGGCTTCGCGGGCAGCAATACGCGCCGCGGGCGTGTGTTTGCAGGCGTTGCCCATACGGTGGACACAGCGAACACACATGGCATTGTCCTGCGCGGCGGCAGAGTCCGAAGGCTGATGCCGCGGGAGTGTTTCCGTTTGCAGGGTTTATGTTGTGTAAAGAGTTATGCGAAGTAATTATTGTAACTACTCATAAATAAGATGTTTTCTTACTTTTTCTTCGCATAATATCGTAAGATACCTCCGTAAGGATGTCACTATGACAACCTAAAATTTCATTTACGGAGGACATTATGTGTAAAAATGCAATCGACGAGGGAGTCGGCATCAACAAACTACTGGACGATTTGCTGATCCATCTGAAGCAGCGAGGATATGCACAAAGTTCGCTGCGTACTTATGGAGGAATTTACGAGCGGTTACGGGCATACTGCGCAGAAAAGAGAACTGAGGTTTTTACTGAAGACCTGGGTTGGCAATTCACGTCTGATTGTTATGGCGCTGTTCTTGGCGAAAAGAACAGACGAAAAAACATTTCACGCGCTGTCGCCATGCTTTCCGATTTCCAACGTTTTGGGATGATCTTTCCGCAAAGCTATCGTGACCGGCAAAAATTCTCTGCTGGTTTTTGCAACCTGATGGAGGGTTTCCTCTCAAATCGTGAGAAGCGCAACTTGGCAAATGGCACTTTGACACGTTATCGCCACTTTTTACTCCGCTTTGAATTGTTCCTCTTGGAAAGGAATATTTCCTGTTTCAGTCAAATACACCCTCATCACATCAGCGCGTATATCGAATCTTTTGCAGGGTATTCCAAAAATTCCACAGCATTTGCATTAAATATGATGAAGGCACTATTCAACTATGCATATGAAACTGGCTATGGTTCGGTAAATTATTCAGTAGCTGTTCCAAAAGTTGCTTATGCGCAGTATAACCGTATCCCGACTGTATTCAGTGAGGATGAAATTGAACGCATTCTGAAATGCATCGACACCAATAATCCTATTGGAAAGAGAAATTATGCTGTAATACTCATTGCGGCAAGGCTCGGAATGCGCGTAAGCGATATCATAAATCTGCGCTTTGAAGCAATTGACTGGTCGGCAAAAGTCATATCCATTGTTCAACAGAAAACCGGAGAGCCATTGTCACTTCCACTGCCAGACGATGTTGGTTGGGCGATTATTAATTATCTACGGTTTGGTCGTCCAGTGGCACCGGATAACTGCGATTATGTATTTGTGCGTCACAACGCTCCGTATGGAAAACTGACAAGTTGCTTTCAAAAGGATCTGCAGCGTGCAATTCAGAAAGCCGGCATCAGCGTAAAACCAAATTCAAAAGTTGGAATGCATTCATTTCGACACAGTCTTGCTTCAAATCTGCTCTCTAAAGGAACGGAGATCGCTGAAATTGCACAGATTCTCGGACATTCAACCACCGAAGTTACAGAGGAGTATTTGCGAATTACGCCTGCTCTGCTGCAGGAATGCGCATTGGAGGTGGAGTTTTAATGCAGACTTCATTCTTCACAGGTCCCTTTGCTCCAATGTGTGAGAAATTCGTAGCACAGCAACGGGCGCTCGGTAAAAAATACGAAACTGCGGCAAGACGACTTCGCCAGTTTGATAATTTTGCGAAGGACTTTCATGTCGTGAATTATCAAATCACGGACAATCTTTTTAAGGCTTATTGCCAAAAACGTCCAACGGAAAATGACAATTCACGCAGAGATCGTATTTATATAATGTGGACCTTCGCTGAGTATTTGAATTCTCAGGGGATTACTTGTACCTGTATACCTCCGGATAAGCCAAAGCCTGTTGCCCCACATACGCCATACATTTTCACAACACATGAACTGAAAAGCTTATTCAATTATTTGGACGGCTTGACAGAGAACCATTTTTCTACAAGCAGCGAAATGTTTCCAATCCTTTTCAGAATTCTCTACGGGTGTGGGTTGCGAAAGTCTGAGGTTCTCGGCCTGAAAAAAGAAGATGTTGATGCTACAAGCGGCATTATCCATGTTAATCGCGGGAAAAACGGCCGGGAACGAATAGTCGTTATGTCAGGTTCTCTCCAGAAAAAGTGCGCAGCCTTTCTTGAAAAAAACCATAATAACACGCCTGAAGGGACATGCTTTCTTTACTCCAAAAGCATGGGGCCGCTTTCTGAAAGCACAGTGAATCGCGGATTCAGAGATGCCTTGTGGAGCATTGGGATTCCATACTATGGAAAGGATAAAGGACCTCGCGTTCATGATCTGCGGCACACATTTATTTGTCATAATATTCAAAAATGGGCCGAGGCTGCTGTTCCAATTAACAGCAAGCTTCCTATTCTCTCAAAATATGTCGGCCATGCTCATGTAAACGCAACCCACTGGTACATCCGGCTGACCGGCGAAACATATCCTCATATTCGCCAGATTTGTGAAGAAGAACTCGGAGATATCTATAGCAACATAAAAATGCAGTGGGAGGATGGTGAAAAATGAGCAAAGCAAAACCAACGCATTTTGCTCAGGCACTTGCAGACTTTTTGTTCTCATACCTCCCTAACCAACGTGGGCTGAGTGAAAACACGATTGCTTCTTATTCTGATGCGATTGCATTATTCCTGACATTCTGTGAATGTGAACTGCATATGCGCAGAGAGAAAATTACGATTGAAGATCTGAGTATGGAGTTGGTTGAAAAATATCTGAATTGGCTTGAGAGCAGCAGACATTGCAGCGTCAGCACAAGAAACCAGAGACAAGCAGCTTTAAACGCTTTCTTTAAATATCTCCAATATAAAAACCCAGGCTACATTTTTGTAATCCAGCAGATTCGATCAATCCCAAGAAAGGCCCATAAAGCTCAAACAGTGAATCACCTAACACAAGAAAGCGTTAAAGCCGTTCTTAGTTCGCCGGATCTGCGCACACGAGAAGGCCGCCGTGACTGTGCGATCCTTTCTTTGATGTATGAGGCAGCCGCCCGTGTTTCAGAAGTCGTTGCCCTTAACATTGATGATTTGCATTTTAACCATAATGGCTCTGCAGTTCATCTCATGGGGAAAGGAAGCAAACCAAGGATAGTTCCGCTGACAAAAGATGTATCTGCGTTTTTGAAAAGATATATTCAGAACGAATCGACGCACAGAGTGTGCACTGCGAAAGCACCACTTTTTTGCAACAGAATGGGACACCGTATCACTCGAGCAGGTATTTCTTATATTCTTAAAAAATACGCCCAAAGCGTATATGAGACTTCACCAGACTTGCTCCCTGAACGGGTGTATCCTCACATTTTAAGACACAGCCGTGCCATGCATTGGCTCGAAGCAGGTATAGATCTGGTGTATATTAAAGACCTTCTTGGCCACTCGGAACTCTTAACGACGGAGGTATACGCCAAACTTAATACTGAAATGAAACGTAAAGTGTTGGATAAGGTCCAGCCCGTACAAGTAAGCGATGTTGAATCATGGACAGATGATAAATCGCTAATGACTTGGTTATCCGAACTCGCAAAAAAGTGAGCATTTTGTTATGTGGAGTGTGTTTTGGAAAAACCTTGATTTCAAAGAATAGCCACGGCACACTTCACATAACTCTTTACACAACATAACCCTTGTTATGTGATGCTCCGCATAACAGGGCTTCAGCGAGGATCAGATTGACAAGATCCTCGCTATCAACTCCGATGCGCAGGCATACAAGCAAGCCGGCAACGGTGTGACCGTGACGGTCATAGAAGCCATTGGCCGCCGCATCCGCGCAGCAGATGCGGAACTGCATGATAAAGAGGAAGGACGTGACGTATGCCCTACGATGTAGTAAATATGTTCTTTCTTCAGGACTGTGAGCAGCGATGATTGGCATCAAAGATCAGTGCTTCGGCGTGGAGATCGAGCTGACCGGCATCACGCGAGCAGAAGCGGCAGAGGCACTTGCTGCGTATTTTGAAACAACGCCGCAGCGCAGCTATGATAATTATGATAGCTGGTATGTACCGGATCGGGAGGGCAAGCAGTGGCGCATCATGAGCGACGGCAGTATCCGCGCAGAGTGGAATGACGATGGGCACTATCGCAGAACGACCGATCCGGAATATCGCGTGGAAATGGTGACGCCGAAGCTCACCTATGACGAAATGGAGAAATTCCAGGAGTGTGTGCGCCGTATCCGGCAGGCAGGCGGAAAAGTCAACGACTCCTGCGGGATGCACGTCCATGTGGACGCCTCCAATCATAACCGCCAGAGTCTCAAGAACCTGCTTAGTATCATGTATTCCAAAGAAGATCTGCTGTTCAAAGCCCTGAAAACGGACCCAGCCCGCGTCAACCGCTGGTGTCAGCGGGTGCGCGAACCCATGCTGCAGCGGGCAAGGCGGCTGTCCAACGAACCAACGACCGATCTTACCCAGTTGGAAAACATCTGGTACGAAGGCTGCATTTCTGCGCATGAGCATTACAACTGGACGCGCTATTACGCGCTGAATCTTCACTCTGTCTTTTACCGCGGCACCATTGAATGGCGCTGCTTTAATTCTACCCTCCACGCCGGTCGCGCAAAAGCCTACGTCAATCTGTGCCTCGCCATGTCCGCGCAGGCCATCGCCCAGCGCACCAGCGTCATGCGCAAGACAGTGAGCGACAATGAATTGTTCACGTTCCGTGTCTGGCTCGTGCGGATGGGGCTGAATGGCGATGAATTCAAGAACACGCGCGACCATCTGCTTGCCAATCTGGAGGGTGATCGCGCTTGGCGGTATGACAAGGACTGCTATGCAAGCAGCCACAAAAACCGAACATCTCAGCAGGAACAGGAGAGGTGACCGAATGAGAATTTGTATTGAAGAATCTACATATGAGGGTATGCCCATTGAAATTTTAACGCAGCTCCGCACCTTACATTTTGATGCAGGTACGTTCGACGGCACGGAAGGCTACATCCGCTATATGCAAAACACGATCCGCCGCATGACGGAGCAGCCCTGCGAGCTGCCGGAGAGCAGCACGGAAGAACGTGCAGCCGCACTTATTCATGTTTTGCAGGAGATCGGCGCGCTGGAGCTGCTGGAGGAATGAGGATGGAAAAGCCACTGTATTTTGCCTACGGCAGCAATATCAATCTGGACCAGATGCGCTACCGCTGCCCGGACGCGACCGTCTACGGACAGGCTGTGCTGGACAATTATGACCTGCGCTTTCGCGGCAGCGGCGTTGCGACAGTCGAACCCAAGGAAGGCGCTTGTGTCTACGGCCTTTTGTGGGAGTTAACTGACAAATGTGAAGCATCCCTCGACCGCTATGAAGGCTATCCGCGTCTGTACATCAAGCAGACGCTGGAGGTGCGGACGTTTGACGGGCAGCGCGTCCCGGTCATGGCCTACATTATGAACCCCGAACTGCACCTGAAGCCATCCCTGCCGCCGAGAGACTACTATCTCGGTATCAAAACGGGCTATGAGCAGAACGGTCTGCCGGTCGGCTGTCTCAAGTATGCGTTCAAGAACTGCCTCAAGGAGTGCGGCATTGAACCGTATCCAAAGAAAGTGCAGACCAAGCCGCCGCAGCGGAAGGAGGCCAGCCATGAGCGATAACGCCATCCGGAGAATTCAAGTCGGTGATCTTCGTGGAATGAGCGACCGGGAAGGGCTGATCCTGCAAGGCTGCGGCGGCGATCCGCAGGAATGGTTGGAAGGGATCAACGAAATGCTCGCGGATGCCGGAATCCTGCGCAATGGCAGCCGGTTTGAACGGGCATCTCTGTTTGAGTACGACGGTCACACCAACATGCTGTTTGACTTTGAAGGTGTTGATCTTGATGTTGGTAAACTCGCCATGTGGAGACTTACCACATACGGAACGATTGGCGGGACATGGCTCAGTGATTATGTGCCGAACCGTCTGGGTGGATTTTTAGAGAAATCCGAACTGGGTGTTGAAAAGCCGTCCTGCCCGCTCATTGGGCAGGACGGCAATATTTTTAACCTTGTCGGCATTGCGGCGAGGACGCTGCGCGAAGCTGGTCTGCGGGATCAGGCGAAAGAACTCACCCACCGCATTTTCAGCGGCGAGTGCCACAGCTACGGCGAAGCCCTGTGCCTGATTGGGGAATATGTGACAATCACGGATATTAACGACCATTCGCACAGCAAATGTAGAAATTCGAGAACCGACCATGAACGATGAAAGGACGCGAATATGAATAAAGAGCAATTTGAAGCCAGAATCAAGGAACTCTTGCCGCAGACGACAGAACAGGCGCTAAATGCGTGGACAGAATACATTCAATCGCTGGAAGAAGATGAAATCGATCCGGCGAGTCACCTGTTTGACTGTTCCTATGTGGAATTATCTCTAATTAAGCAGCATCAGGGTGAAGAAGTTGCAACGCAACTGTTTAATTATGGAGAACACTTTGTTTTCAACTATTTTGAGCTTCGGGGTGCAGCTTCCAAATTAGCGGAAGGTTGGGCCTTGGACAAGATTTGCAGCTATACTGTGAAAAACGGCTGTGATGCGACGCAGGAAGAAGACGAGGAATCTCGGGCGGCGTTGCATGCATTTCAGCAGGAGCACGCCGAGACAGATGATAAACCGGCAGATTTGCCGGAGTCAGACGCTCCAAAGCAGATGCGCATTCTGGTCGTCGAACCCACCAAAGATCCGTATGTCAAGGAGATCGACGGCAGCTTGGCGAGCATGCAGGCTATTGTGGGTGGTTTCATTCAGGCCGTCGAACCGTTTGATGATCCGAATGTCCTGCTGGTGTGCAACGAAGAAGCCAAGCTCCTCGGTCTGCCGGAAAACCGCTTCCTGCGGAATCGCAATGGCATACCGTATGACATTATCCACGGCACGTTTTTCCTCGCCCAAGGCAGCGGCGAGGAATTTTGTTCTTTGACCGACAAGCAGATACAGACCTATACGCGCCTGTATTCCCGCGAAAAGCTGTTTGTCATGCAGCATGGAAAGGTGATCAATCAGCCGAAGAAAGGAAAATCGACGCATGAAAGATAAATACATCCTGACGGCAGAGTCCGTCACGGCAGGTCACCCGGACAAGCTCTGCGACACGATTGCGGACAACGTTCTGGACGCCTGCCTCAAAGAAGATCCCAATGCCCGCGTCGCCTGCGAAGTACTGGCGACGGCGGGCAAAATTCTTGTTGCTGGAGAACTCCGCACGACGGCAAGCCCCGACGTGGAAGCCATCGTGCGGCAGACTGTTCGGAATGCCGGATACGACTGTAATTATCATGTAGAGGTGCGTCTGCATACGCAGAGTCCTGACATTGCAGAGGCGGTCGATGGCGAAACGCTCGGCGCAGGCGATCAGGGCATCATGTACGGCTATGCCTGTTGGGAAACGGTTGAACTGCTGCCCGCGCCGGTTGTGCTGGCAAACCGCATCACGAGCCTGCTCACCACCTGCCGGGAGGAAAAACTGATTTCAGGAATTGGGCCAGACGGGAAAACGCAGGTTTCTGTGCAGTATGCGTTCGGTGTACCGGAGCGCGTGGACACCATTGTGATCTCCTGCCAGCACGATGCGGACAAAGACCCTGACGAGCTTCGTGAGGAACTCCGCAGGCTGGTCATTGCCCGTGCCTGCCATGATGTGCGCATCGACGAGCAGACGAAGATTCTCATCAATCCGTCCGGCAGGTTTGTGCTGGGCGGCTTTGAAGCCGACACCGGTCTCACCGGACGCAAGCTGATGGTCGATACCTACGGTGGACTTGCGCCCCACGGCGGCGGTGCGCTCTCCGGCAAGGACGGCACGAAGGTCGACCGCAGCGGCACATATATGGCGCGTTATGTGGCAAAGAACATCGTTGCCGCCGGTCTTGCCGATGTGTGTACGGTCAGCCTCGCCTATGCCATTGGGCAGACCGAACCGGTTGCCGTCGAAATCGACACGCAGGAGAGCGGATACTATGACGACGCATTTCTGATCGAAGCTGTCCGCCGCGTCTTTGACTTCACCCCGGCAGGCATGATCCGCGCGCTGGATCTGGACAAACCGTTCTTCGCAGAAGTCTGCAATAACTGCCATTTTATGCACCCGCAGGCCGCATGGGAGCAGACGGACAAGGCAGAGAAGCTGCGCATGGCTTGCGCGGAACTGGAGGATGAGCGCACATGAGTCCAAAGCACGTCGCCTCCTGTTCCTTCGGGAAAGACAGCATTGCGACGATCCTGCTGGCCTTGGAGCATGGCGAACCGTTGGACGAAGCGGTGTACTGTGAGGTCATGTTTGATAATAGCACCTCAGGCGAAGTGCCGGAACATCAGGCGTTTATCTATCAGGCAGCGATTCCCGCCCTTGAAAAACTGGGCGTACCTGTCCGTGTACTTCGGAGCGAGAAAACCTATACCTCTGTTTTTATGGGGAAGGTCACACGCGGGCCGAAGAAAGGCATGATCCGCTCCTTTCCTGTGTGTGGGAAATGCTATGTTCAGCGCGACTGCAAAGCGCGCCCGATAGAGCAGTACCGAAAAACGCTGCCGACAGACACAGTGCAATACATCGGCATTACAAAGGACGAACCGCAGCGTCTGGCACGGCTAGGCGGCAATCAGGTGTCGCTGCTGGAGAAATACGGATACACCGAGGATGACGCGAAGCAGCTCTGCAAACAAGCAGGACTGCTTTCCCCTGTGTACGAGTTTACCGACCGCGGCGGCTGCTGGTTTTGCCCGAATGCCAAGCTGTCCGAGCTGCGACATTTGTACGACCATCATCCGGATCTGTGGCAAAAAATGATGCGTCTGCAAATCGTCCCCGGCAAGGTCACAGAGAAATTCAACCGCAGCCAGACGTTTGCGGATATTGATGCAATGTTCCGAGAATGGGATTTACAAACTGCAGCCTAATACATTATAATTAGCATAGATACAAATGCAACAGGAGCAGATGATGGGGAAGAACAACAAGAAGTGTCCTCGCTGCGGGCATAAAATGAAGCAGCAGTTTATTGGCTTGCAGCATTGTTCCTGCGGCATGAGTTGGAAGGGCGGGATCGGCTTTTTTGAGCGCACGCCGGACATGGTATTCTGTCTGCGCCGACAAAAGGGCTCCGCAAAGCAGAGCATCTGCATTGAAACACGGCAGGACAACAATACAATATCCAAATCATAATTACGGGAGCGTCAGAGAAATCTGGCGCTCCTGTTTCTTTCGGAGGTATCATGACAAATTTCTTTCTGGAAGAACTGAGAAAGATCTATGGAGATGGGCGCGTGATCCATGATCCGCAATTCGTTGGCGAATGCTGCTACGGCAGTCTTGGCGATCTGCGGGTCAAAGCGCGATTTACAAAAGATATCGTTGCGAATCAGTACCCATACCTGACAGTTTCCATCCTGAATCCCACGAAAGGTGAAATTGACAGCGTTCGGATGAAAATTGGGGACATCATCAGCAGAAGCTGCCGCAGCATGAATCCGAATCTTCGCAATACGGAACCGCACATCTGGGTCGACGGGAAAATGCCGCAGTGGTATGCTTGCTGCCCCGGTTCGCGTGATTATACGTTGTTGGCAAACGCGACTGCGGAATATCTCAGCGTTTTTGAACTGACGCACGAACGGGTACAGAATCGACAACATACTCAAAAAATGAAGGGAGCGGATGCCCATGCGCGATAAGCCCAGATGGGAGATCATCCACGGAGACAGCCTTACGGTGTTGGAGAGCTTTCCTCCCAGCACATTTGACGCTGTCATCACCGACCCGCCGTATGCGTCCGGTGGCCGCACGCAGGCGGAAAAATCCAAAGCCACCGCAAAGAAGTATTCCAGCATGGGCGGCAACGCGCCGCCCGACTTTGACGGCGACGCCAAGGATCAGCGATCATGGACCCGCTGGGCGGCAGAGTGGCTGTATCTTGCAAGACGTGCAGCCAAGCCCGGCGCGCCGGTTTGTATGTTCATTGACTGGCGGCAGCTTCCCTGCGCCAGCGACGCGCTCCAGTGGGCGGGCTGGATCTGGCGCGGCATTGCCGTGTGGGACAAGGGAAACTCTCGTCCGCAGAAAGGACGTTTCCGCCAGCAGGCAGAATACATTGTCTGGGGTTCGAACGGCGACATGCCGGTCAGCCGCCCTGTGCCGTGTTTGCCGGGTGTATTCAAATACGGCAATCCGCAGAACCGCATCCACCTGACCGAAAAGCCGTTGCAGCTCATGCAGGATCTCGTCAAGATCACGGAACCGGGCGGTCATATCTTGGACCCCTTTGCAGGCTCCGGCACGACAGTTCTGGCTGCAGTCAAAGAGGGTTACGATGCAACCGGCATCGAGGTCACGGATGTGTACGCGGATCTTGCCAGAAAGCGGCTGGAGACGGAATTGAATGCTGCGTAGCGACTATAGTAGCGACTACAAAGGGCAGAAACCAGTCCTTCGGGATTCCATAGCGACTATTGTAGCGACTACGCCATTCAAAAACCGATTTGAATGGCCGAAGCAGCGCGAAAGCATCTATAAGGAAAGAAAATTGAAATCTCTCTCCTCTCTTGCCCCGCCTTTTGGCGGGGCGTCAGGCTCTCGCCGCCGCGCGGCAAGAGCGCAAGCATAGCGTTTTGGTACCAAAACGCGGCTTGCAGGGAGAACCCTGACCCCAATATGCCGCCTGCGGGCGGAGAAAGGAGCGCCGTGCGGAAGAATCAGTACAATCTGCATATCCGGCTGGATGAGGACGAACGCGCCGCGCTGGAAAAGGGGCTGCAAGCCAGCGGCCTGCCGCTGTCTGCTTATCTGCGCAAGCTGATCCTCGGAGAAAGCATCCAAGCCGCACCCTCAGAAGAACTTCGCAGGCTGCGCACGGAGATCCACCAGATCGGCAACAACATCAATCAGCTCGCCCGGAAAGCGAACGCCGGATTTGCCAGCCGCGACGAGGTCACACGCGCCCTACGGATGCTGGATCGTGTTTATGAACTCATGTACCAGCTCAGTCAGCAGTCATGGCAGTAACCAAGATCCTCGCCCGGCACGCCAGACTGGATCTGGCAATCAATTATGCGGTAAACCCTGACAAAACGGATGAGGAAGTCCTGACGGCTTATCTGAACTGCGACAAAGGGCATGCCTGTCGGCAGATGCTTGCAACTAAGGAAGCGAAGAATAACCGTGACGGCGTTCAGTATTACCACATCATCCAATCATTCAAGCCCGGTGAGATCACGCCAGAACTGGCATTGGAAATTGCACAGGCATTTGCAAAGGAACACCTCTCGGACTACGAGGTCGTCATCGGCGTTCATGTGGATAAAGAGCACATTCATGCGCACATGATTTTCAATTCTGTAAATCAGGTGACTGGACGAAAATACCACAGCAACGCCAAAAGCTACTACCAGCAGATTCGCGGCATTTCAGATAAGCTCTGCCGGGAGCATGGGTTGTCTGTCATTATGGAGGGAAAGCCCTCCAAAGCGGTCAGTTACATTGAATGGCTGCGGCAGTCAAAAGGTCAGCCGACGTTCCGTTCCATGCTGGAAGCGGACCTGCGCGATGCGATTGCCGACGCGAACGATCTCGGTCACTTCTTTCTGCTCATGGAGCATAAGGGCTACGAGATCCACCACGGCAACCGGCTCGGCTTCCGACTGCGCGGGCAGGAGCGTTTCATGTATCCGGAACGCAAAAACGCGGCATATTCAGAAGAAAACATTGAACGCGCCATTGCTGGCAATCTGGCAGAGATCGAGGCCGGTACCAGACCGGCGTTCCTCCCGCGCCCGAAACCGCAGCCATATCGCCCGCATCCAAAATACAAGGGATTCCTTGCACTATACTACCATTACTGCTATCTGCTTGGCCGCATTGAAAAGCGACAATATCCGCCGCGCATGACGCCGCATCTTCGGCAGGAGATCATGAAAGCTGAAACCTATAAGGCTCGGCTGAAATTCCTGCAAGAGAACAACATCACCACGGCAGATGATCTGAACGCCTGCATGCAGCAGGCGGAGAATGCGGTCACGCAGCTTGCCAAGCAGCGCACGATCTTAAACGTCCGTAAGAAAAAACGCAAGAAGCTCTTTGACGCGCTGGCTGCGGAAGAATCACTCGCCGTGAGCAAAGCTCTTTATGAAGAAGGGCTATCCGGCATGGAAGCTGAGTACGAGCAGTACGCGGAAGCGAAAGCCACACTGGACGCCTGCGGCATTTCACGGCAGGCTCTCACGGAAGAAAAAGCGGATATCTACGAGCAGCTTGCACAGCTCAACAAACAGATCCGTGCCGAGCGGCAAGAGATCAAGCTGTGCCGCGAGATTGCGGATTCGGCAGCGGTCATGCAGCGGGATGTCACTGCACAGGAAAAATCTCGACATGAGAAAGAATCGTCGCAAACACGCGACCACGAATAGAAGGAGGTGATTCCCCATCAACGTAGGAAACAGCGAAGCCGCCGAGCAGGTCGTTCACATGATGCTCTCTGGCGGCGAGGTTGCAGTCAAGCTGGCAGGCTCGGCGGCAAAAAATGCCGCGGCGATGCTGCTGGCGTTGGCGCGCAATCATAAGAAGGTCTACGGCAAGACCAGTCTCAAGAAAATTCTCCAACAGACGCGCGACATCCGCACGTTTTCTCTGACACCGGAGCAGTACCGGGAATTCAGCCGTCAGGCGAAGGACAAGGTGCTGTTTGCGGGCATTCAGGACAAGGAGCAGCCGGACGCGCCCATTGATCTCGTCATTCCGACGACCGATCTGGAATTGGCAAACGTCATTTTCGAGCGTCTCTTTGGTTCACTGGAAAAGCCGCAGGAGGAACGTTCGTCAAAAAAAGAGTCTCGGTCGGAACGCTCCTTGGACGATATTGCCAACAGCTCGCCTACGAGCAGGAAGAACTCGAAGAATGACCGCCCGTCGGTTGGCGAGCAGCTTCAGTCCTTCCGCGAAAAGCTGACTGGCGTAGAACCGCGCGTTCCGGCCAGAGAAAAAATGCACAGTGAGATCACAAAATAAGCGCCGTTTGGATGGATTTACACGCCGAACTGTGATATACTCAAACCAACAAAAGCTGGGAGGTGGCGCGTATGGCAGAACAAAGCTATGAGCTGATGCACAAAGACGATGTTGTTGCATCTTTGCAGCTCGACGACCTGTCTGGTGCTATCCTCAAGGTCGCGCCCGGTGCAAACCCAGAGTTGCTGCCGCTCGGCGGCAGTCAGGGCGCAGACAGTCTGCGCAAATGGTGGCTGCGCCGTGCCGTCCCTATCAGTCAGGGCAACATTGCCGCGCTTTTACAGCAGGAGGGCATCCCCTCCACGCAGAGTCTGCTCGTGCGGAACCTCGGTCTCAGTCTCTCTGACCACTACTGGATCAAACCGAACGGCAGCGAACTGACTTGGAAAGACGTCAGCCTGTTCTGCAACAGCTTCCGCGATCCGCTGGAATCCATGCAGATCCAACAGCCCCACGACGCAGCGTCGGCAAGCACCCAGACGCCAGCGTATTCGCCCAGTGCATCGCTGCAAGGTGACCTGATCAAAAAGTGGTTGATCGTCGACGATGCGCGCTGCCTGCTCAAAGGCAATCGCGGTGCAAACTCTCAACAGAGTCTCAACGAAGTGCTGGCATCCATGCTGCATGAAAAGCAGGGCTTTTCCAACCATGTGCGGTATCGCCCGGTCAAGTTCACCGGCAGCGCAAGCGAGCAGTACGGCTGTATCTGCGAGGATTTCGCGTCGGAAACGCTGGAATTCATTCCAGCCATCGACGTCGTGGATTCTGTGAAGAAAGACAATGCCATTTCCACCTATGAGCATTTCATTCATGTCTGCACCGAACGTGGTTTATCAGAACAGGATGTACGGAGTTTTCTGGAATATCAGATCCTCACGGATTTCGTGCTGACAAACACAGACCGGCATCTCAATAATTTTGGTATCCTCCGCGACAGCCAGACATTGAAATTTGTGTGGATGGCCCCGATCTTCGATTCCGGCAATTCGATGTTCTGGGATTCCCCGCGCCTGCCGGAGCGCAGCGACTGCACAGAGATCACGGTCAACAGCTTCCGTAAGACCGAAGCAGAGCTGCTCAAGCTCGTCACCGACCGCAGCCGCGTCTGTATAGACCTGCTGCCAAGCCGGGAAGAAATTGCAGAGTTGTACGCGAAAGACGACAGCATCGCGTTCGTGGATTCCATTCTCACCGGCTACGAAAAGAAAAAGGTGCTCATGGAACGGTTCATGGAGAAAGGACTTCCAGAGCAAACGCATCTGAAACGGAGTACCGGCTTTGAAAGATAACGGGATATAAAAATGGCGCTGACGGTATGGTTCGTCAGCGCCATCGATTTATTATACGGTTTCTTTTCGCTCCGCAACGTACTCCCGCAGAGCATCCTCAACCAGTGTATTCAAGCTGACCTGCTGCGCCATTGCGCAAATCGCAGCCTGCTTGTGCAGCTCCGGTGATACTCGGATGTTAAAGCTGCCCTTGTAGGCTTTTTCCGGCTCGCTGTTCTCTGCTTCGCACAGCGACAGATAATCGTCTACCGCGCCATGAAAATCAGCGACAAGCTCGGCGGCGTTCGTCCCCTCATAGGAGATCAATGCACGGATACCGAGAACCTTTCCGAAAAACAAACCATCGGCTTCGGAAAATTCAACGCTTCCAACATACCCCTTATATTGCATTGTATTGTTCAAATCAATCCCTCGTTTCTGTAGTCAGCATAGCACAGTCAAAACAATTTTGCAACTGATTTTAGTTGCAAATATTTTCCGAGGTGATGCCTATCCGAAAATCAAACGACACCCTGTTTTACCTCATTGGCATAATCCCCGTCGTCTGGCTTGCGCTCCTGCTGGCGCAGTCCCTTGGCGGCGGTTTGCCGGAGCTGCTACGGAATCTGACCAGCGCACTGGAGCAGCCGACGAATATCATATGGACAGACAAAAGCCTGCCCACAATTCTCATCTGCCTTGCCGCTTATGGCATGGCGGTTTTGCTTTACCGGACGAATCAGGGCAGGACCCGCGACGGCGAGGAACACGGCTCCGCGGCGTGGGCGACGCCTGCATCCGTCAACGCGCAGTTCGCGCAGAAGGAGAGCATTCCGCTGACGCAGCACGTCCGGCTCGGTCTGGATACGCACAAGCACCGCCGCTCCCTCAACGTGCTGGTCATCGGCGGCAGCGGCGCAGCCAAAACACGCAGCTTTGTGCTGCCCAATATCCTGACCGCAAACACCAATTATGTCATAACAGACCCCAAATCTGAAGTGCTGCTTGCCACGGGCGGCTACCTCAAGGAGCAGGGCTATGACGTGCGCGTTCTGAACCTTGTGAATTTGGAACAGTCGGACGGATATAACCCGTTCCGCTACCTGCGCGACGAAAAGGATGTACTGAAGCTGGTCAATAACCTGATCCAGTCCACCACGCCGAAGGGCAGCCACGAGTCCGACCCGTTCTGGACCAAAGCCGAAACCGCACTCCTGCAGGCCATCATCCTCATGCTGTTTCAGGAAGCCCCGGAATATGAGCAGAACTTCTCAATGGTCATGCGCGTGCTGGAATATGCCGAGGTGCGCGAGGAAGATGAAGGGCATGTTTCGCCGCTCGATCTGCTCTTTGAATCCATAGAGCGCAGAAAACCGGACAGCGTTGCCGTCCGGCAATATAAGGTTTTCAAATTAGCCGCGGGCAAGACTGCGAAATCGATTTTGGTGAGTACGGCTGTCCGTCTTGCACCCTTTAATCTGCCGCAAATTCAAGCCTTGACCGACCATGACGACATGGACCTTTACACGCTGGGCGAAAAGAAGGTTGCGCTTTATGCTGTCATTCCAGACAATGATAACACGTTCAACTTCCTTGTGAGCCTGCTTTACGCGCAGGCGTTCCAAGCCCTCTATTACAGCGCAGACCAGATCCACCACGGCCCGCTGCCGCGCCACGTTCGCTTTGTGCTGGACGAGTTTGCCGCCATGCCGCTGCCGGGATTCACACGCGAGCTTGCGACGATGCGCTCGCGTTCCATCTCGGCAAGCGTTATCATTCAGAATATGGCACAGATCAAAGAATTGTATAAGGATAGCTGGGAGACAATTCCAGGCAACTGTGATACCATTTTGTATCTCGGCGGCAACGAATCGTCAACACACAAATACGTTTCTGAGATGCTCGGCAAGGCCACGATTGATACCAAAACGCACGGGCAGACGAAGGGCAAATCTGGTTCTTACTCAACCAATTTCCAGATGTCCGGGCGCGAACTGCTGACCCCTGACGAGGTGCGAAAGCTGGACAATCGCTATGCGCTGCTGTTCATCCGCGGCGCAAGCCCGGTCATGGATGAAAAGTACGATCTCATGCACCATCCCGCAATCTCGCGCAGCTCTCTTGGCGGTGCAGCGCCTTACATCCATCACGGAAGCAAACCGCCCGTTTACACCGGCCGCCCGCTGCTTCGTGTGGGCGGCACAGAAAAATTGAATCCATTGAAGGGGGAATTTCATTGAAGAAACCATTTGAATCCAAAGCCAAGCGGCTCTATTCCATCTGCGCCAGCGTGTTTTTCATGCTGGCGGTTTTTGTTGTCCCGGCGTTCGCGGCAGACGGCGATCCGCTTGCGGTCGTCAACAATCTGAGTGATTTTATCTTTTCCCTGATTCGTGCTGTTGGTCTGATCCTGCTCGGCTTCGGCATTTTGCAGGTTGGCCTGTCTCTCAAGTCGCACGATCCGTCGCAGCGAGCAAACGGCATCCTGACCGTCGCAGGCGGCATTGTCATTACATTCACCAAGGAGATCCTGACGCTGATCACCGGCTGATAAAAATATGGGGAGAGCGAGAATGCTCTCCCCGATACAACTGGAGGTGATACCATCTCAAGTGGAAACTGGATCATAGATAACCTCAATTCTTCGCTGGAAACGTGGAACAGCAAGCTGTCGGAAATTTGGACGCTGTTGACCACCAGTCCGGAGAACTTCAAGGGCGGCGGGATCTGGAATGTAATTGTCGGGATCAATGACGCACTGAAAGCAATCTCGTATGCGCTTCTGGTTCTGTTCTTTGTGATTGGTGTGATGAAAACCTGCGGCAGCTTTACGGAGTTAAAACGCCCGGAAGTGGCGTTCAAATGCTTCATCCGTTTTGTACTGGCGCAGGCAGCCGTCACCTATGGCATGGAGCTGATGACGGCGCTGTTCTCGATTGCGCAGGGTGCGATCCAGACAATCATGGGCGCGTCCGGTCTTTCGGCAATGGAAGCATCCACGCTGCCCGCCGAGATCGCATCGACGATTGAAGATGTCGGCCTTCTGGAGAGTATTCCGCTCTGGGCGGTG
>ERZ894180.1050-NODE-1050-length-18459-cov-15.998207_pt1 | contig 18459 bp, 18 predicted proteins | sample MGYA00380278_ERZ894180 | MGnify/ENA primary metagenome ERZ894180 (study PRJEB32331, sample SAMN06328450) | human gut metagenome | biome: human gut microbiome; feature: stool | host: Homo sapiens | collected 2013-02-24 ...
GAATATTCGGTCCTTTTTTATTAAGCTGAAACTTCTTTATCCGTTACAGCTCCTTTAGTGTTCCACTCTTATATAGATAAATCGTTCTTTTCATGGCACACCTCAATCATGCCAAAGCCACAAGAGCCCTTTGAAGAAATTCCTGAATTATAAATCAAATGGAGTAAATTTGGTGAAACTTCTATTTTCATCTTTAAGTGATAAGCTTTATAGAAACAATCCTTATACTTCACCATTCTTTCCTTTACATTCTTGACTTCTAGAATTTCAAATACTTCCTGCTGATAATTCAAATCATACGCATACACTTTATTTAATAGATTCCGTCGTATCAATTGTTCAAACTCCTTTTGGATTGGAGAATAATACGTTGTGAAATCATCTTGTGTAGAATATACACTAATCGGTGATAGTGTTTTAATCCAAACCTTTTCTACACCTTGTATACGATTTTCTTTAAGAATATGAATATCTTTGATCATGACCTTTTGATTCAACATAGTTAAATATTTGTGTGAAGAACAATATTCATAAATTCGTTCAATAAAATAATCATCCATAGCACTCACATAGAAACTGAAATGATCTTTAAAAATCATAGATTTATTTTGAATTGTATAACTTCCAAATAAGTTACTAAAGACAAACATCTTATATATTTTATCATCTACTTGATAACCCACATCATGATAAAAAGCACCATCACTATCATAATTCAACATATTATAAATTGTTCCCTGAAGAATATGATTATAGCCAATGGGAATACTAAAATTCTCTTTATATAAATCTATTTTTAACCTCATACTATAACCCTCTAAATACTGATTTAATTATAACCCATGCCCTATGAAAATCAATAATCCACAAAGTCAATAAACTCAAAAATACTGTGCTTATGAATCACATTATTCTCATCCTTATATTCCTGACACACACGCTCACTACGAGCTGATACAACTCGAATACCACTTTCCTTCAGCTTACCTACTAACCTATATGTAAAGACAAATTCACCCTGGACCATCACAACATCCGGACAAATACCCATAATTCTTTCATAATACAATTCAACCAATTCATCATACTTACTACTATCATAATCCTTATGAATGGCAGGAAAAGCAACATCTACAATACTTCCATAACAAGAAGCACACTCTTTTTGTTTATCTAACCACAATTCACTTGGATGATTTGAAACATTCACAAACATCTTATCCCCTCCTTCACTTCTTATATGTCAAACAATTCAAATTAATTAACCTAAAACTAAATAAATTAAAAAGAACATCATTTAGATGTCCTCTTCAACCAATCAAATAACAATAATTCAAAACAAAAGCATATTACACCAAACACATAATCCTTAATAAGTATCATATTTCCCGTACGCCTCTTCCGATGAAAGCGTCTAGAAAGGAAGTGTCGATCCTTTATAAGTATCATATTTCCCGCATATAAGATTGCTCAAGGACTTATGGAATATTTTAAGTGTCGATCCTTTATAAGTATCATATTTCCCCTTATTGTGGATGGAACTTATGATCTAGACGAAGCTGCTAGTGTCGATCCTTTATAAGTATCATATTTCCCGAAAACGGGATTCTTAAAAAATCAGTCCCATATCGCAGTGTCGATCCTTTATAAGTATCATATTTCCCACATGATGAATTTAAAACAAATTAAGGAGACTAGAAATAGTGTCGATCCTTTATAAGTATCATATTTCCCCATTACATCAAGGTACAAAAGTATCGCGATAGAAAGTGTCGATCCTTTATAAGTATCATATTTCCCTACTAAATATAGCACATTTTGGACTTTGATTGCTAAAAATGTTGAAAATCGGGTGGTTTTAGCTTATTTTTTTCGACCACCTCGCTTTTTTTGAGTATTTTTTGTGCAATTTTTACTTCAAAATAGGTCGATGGTCGAAAATTTTATTGGATTGATTAAAGATTTAGATAAACTAAGGCAGGGTTTGCTGCTTTAGTTGTTGATCTCATTTATCGTGTTTATTTCTCCTCCTTTCTCTTTTTGTGTAGGATACCTACAAGTCCTAGACCTGCTACCATGCTTGTTAACATGGATCCCATTACATTTGTATCAACGCCTGTATGTACAGATTCTTTGTTAGTTGTAACTTCAGTTTCTTTGGTTGATTGTGATTTCAAGTAGTCATTTAATGCCTGCATAGCCTTATTGTAGTTGGATTCGGCATCTGCTTTTTCTTTCTTGGCATCTAGATACAACTCGTATTTTGTTTGATAATTTGTCTTGGCAATTTCTAGTACTCCATTGATTTCATTCAAGGAATCTACATTTTGTGCTAGACTTGTCATCTTTTCTTTCATAGTTGCATCTTCTACTTTCGATAGGTCTACCTTACTTCCTTTTTCCTTTATTTCATTTAATAGGTTCATTAAAGTCTGTTCTGGTAAAGCTTTATCTTTTGATTTTGTAAGACTATCATTCAATGTTAAAATTTCATCCTTCAATGTTTGAATATCCGTCTTTAGAGTTTTTTGCTTTTCTTGTAGCGATTGAATTTTCTTTGTAGTTTCACTCACTTCTTGTTTGATTTCATTTAACTCTTCCACAGTATTCTTATAGTCATCACTAGCTTGTTTTGCAGCATTGTACTGATCTACTTTTTCATTGAATGCATCTTGTTTTTGTTTCAAAATAGATAGATACTTATCTGCACTTTCTTTTGCCTTAGATTTCACATCCAATGCCTTTTCATATTCATCTTTTAATGCATTCGCATTTTCTTTTTGCGTTTTAGCTAAAGCTTTCGCATCCTTAAGACTATCTTTTGCAGACTGTAATTCTTGATTTGCCTGTGTTTTATTCGCATCCCAATTATTTAAACGATCACTTAGTGTATCAATCTTACTTTGAATGGTTGATTGTTCATTCTGGATATTTGTGAGTGCCTTTTCCTTATCCTTCTTTTCATTTGCCTTTGACTCCACATTCTTTTTTGCTTCCTTTAATTGAGATTCTTTTTCAGACTTTGCTTTCTCTTTTTGTTTTACTTCAGAAGACAATTCTTTTACTGAATTCTTTAATTTAGAAACTTCATTTTGTTTCGCATCCACATTATCTGAAATTACCTTTTTATCCGTTTTAGCCTGTGTTAATTGAGCCTGTAAATCCGATAATACAGATTTATTTGAATTCAATTCAGACTCTGCTTGTTTTAATGCAGTATCATCTTTTGTATTTGAAGAAGCCGCATTCTTTACTGCATCCTGTAAAGTCTTGTGTTGAGAATCCACAGATTTCAAATTGTTGCAGTAGTCATTGAATGATTGCTCAAATTCAGAAATAGTCATTTGAACATCATCATCTACACCCATTACATCATCTAAGAATTCTTGGCAATGAGCCATAGAGAACTGACCATTTGTTCCAATCGCATAACCCGTTACAGTATATCGACCTTCTACAATATTTTTATAGTGCCCAATATCCGAGAAGTTATGGTTACCAGCTAAATATTCAGCCTTTTCTTCATCATACCACCCTCTATATGGACTTGCCACTGTATTGGCATCTCCATATCCCCACGCAAGGTTTTCACCCGTTACATAGACCCCTGCATGTTCTATATTATATTTGGCATGGTTGGCATTGACTTGAGCCACTGCCATAAGCCATGCACTGACTTTTAATTCTGGTAAACCTTCTTGTTTACGAATTTCATTACATTCTTTCAAATATGCGATAGATGCCTGCATGTTTTTTAAACTTGTCGCATCATCAACTTGACCCAAATTTGTATAAGAAGCTAATTTACCTTCTGCAGAATTATCAACTTTAAACACATAATTCGCAAGATCTGAACATCCAATTGAATCAAAATATCCTTTACTTCCCTGATTTAAACGAGCAAGTTCTGCAGCATACTTTGTTTCAAAATCATTCAGATTCTTTTTAGCCTGATCAAGTGGACTTGAAATACTATTATAATCATTCAAAGCCTTATCATACTTCGATTGTGCCTTATTCACATCTGATTGAGCAGCATCTATCTTTGTATTTAAACCCTTGATTTCTTCATTTTTCTTTTCCATTTGCGACTGAAGATTATTCACATCCTCTTGTACTTTAGCTAATGCATCTTGAGCTTGTGCTAGAGTAGCCTTTGTATTTTCTAAATCTTGACAAGAAGTATCATAAGCTTGTTGCGCCTTTTCTTGAATTGTCACGGCATCATTATAAACACTTGTGGCTGTATTCACGCTTTCTTGTGCCTTACTCAATCTATCTTTGGCAAGACTTAAATCCGTTTTTGCCTGCTCTAACTCGGCTTTGGTCGTATCCTCATCAAAAGAATCAATTAAAGCTTGTTTTTCATCCACAATCTTTTGTTTCTCTGACACATCCGCTAATGCCGCATCCAAACCTTGATTTGCCTGATCTAAAGCTACCTTTTTATTGGCTGCATCAGAAGTTGCTTGCGACAATACAGTATTTGCATCATCCACATTTTTCTGTGCATCATTCACTGCTTTTTCAGCCACATCTTTTTCTTGTGTTGCCTTCTCTAATTCATTTGCCAAATCCTCCTCACCTTTAAAAGAATCGAGCTTTCTTTGAAGCTGTTCTAAAGCATCCTTTTTTGATGCTAATGTATTTTGTGCTTCTTCTAAATCTGCAGCTGCCTTTTGACTTGCACTGATTTTATCATCCAAATCCTTTTTGGCACCTTTGATCTGCCCTTCTAAATTTGTGATTTCATCTAATAAAGGCTGCAACTTACTATTAATCGCATCATACATTGCTTGATAATCTTGTTGTACCAATTGACTCTTTTCATCTTGTTTAGACTCTAATATTTCTACTTGCTTACTCGCAACACTTAATGCGCCTTTTGCACTATCTAAAGCCAATGTCTTTTCATCCACATCCTTTTTAGAATCATTCAATTTAGATTCCAATTCATCCTTTTGCGACATCTTCACATTCATTACACTCGCATGTGTAGTTTCATTATTTTCTTGTGCACATACACTCATAAGTGTTGCATTTGCCCCTTGTAAAGCTGTCATTCCTGCTAATGCACTTACTAAAATTTTTTCGTTTGTTTTTTTCATTTTCAAATTTCCTCCTATTTCTTTCCTATAAATTCATATTCCCATCGTATAACCGATTTAGTCTCTCCTCACTTTTCTCATCAACTAAAATCGAATCAATAAACATAATGGAAATCATACAACCAACTATCAACAAAAATACTTCAAACATTCTCTATCCTCCTCATTCTTCATCTTCTTTTCTTTTTTGATGTAAAACACCCACAACGCCTAAACCAGCCAACATTGCACTCATCATAGAACTCCATGTATTTACACCTACTCCCGTATTAATATTTTCATTTGTACTTGTCACTGTTTCTGGCTTAGTTTCACGCTTTAAATATGCATTTAAAGCCTTCATCGCATCACTATTTTCATCCTTGGCATTCGACAAATCATTTTTCGCATCCAAATATAAATTGTATTTTTCTACATATACATTCTTAGCTTCATCTAAATCTTTTCGAATACCTTTTAAATCATCCACATCCATGGAAAGTTGACTCAATAAAGCTTTGACTTGATCATTTTCAACCATACTTAAATCAACCTGAGTACCCCTATCCATAACATCTTCCAACAAAGATTTCATCTGTTCATATGGCAATGCATTGGATTTTTGATTTGTCAAAGACACATTCAAATCTTCAATCTCCGATTGTAAACCAGAAATCTTTTGATCAAGCTCTGCCTGCGCTTTCTTTAACACATCCACATGGCCTTCAATCTCGGTTAATTCTGTTTTCACAGATTCAAGTCTAGAACTACTTTGATCATAATCTAAAACTGCATTTTGTACTTTTTCATAAACACCATTCTTCTCATTAAATGTATTTTCAGCATTTAATAAAGCAGCACTTGTAACATCCGCTTTAGCTTGTGCATCTTCACAAACCTTCATCGCCTCATTGTATGCATCTGTTGCCTTCAATAAATTTTCTTTAGCATTGGATTCCATCTCTTTTGCGGCACGCAAATCCATTTCAGCAATACTCAACGCTTTCTTTGCCTTTTCCTTATTGATATCCCAATTATCAATATTGTCTTGTAAACCATCTATTGTTGCCTGTAATGCATCCACCTGCTGTTTTGCTGTAGCCAATTTACTTTCTGCATCTTTCTTTGCATTTTCTTTTGCCAAAACATCTGCCTTTGCATTATCTAAAACTTCACTCGCACTAGCCGCATCCAACTTCTTTTGATCCACATTTGCCTTGGCATAATCCACATTCTCTTTAGCCTGATCCATTTCATTCTTTTTCGTTGTTGCGAAAACTACTAGACTATCTCTTTCACTATTTGTTTGATTCAATTGATTTCGAAGATTCAATAAATCATTCTTTTTAGTTGCCAACAAACTTTCTGCATTCTTTAACGCTGTATCATCTTTTGTAGTAGCTCCACTTGCCTTATTAACGGCATCCTGTAAAGCCTTGTGCTGAGCATCAACAGATTTTAAATTGCTGTAGTAGTTGTTGAATGATGTTTCAAACTCATCTAAAGACAAGATAACATCTTTTGTGAATGAATTATGTTCTCCGAATTCCTGAGCATAGACACCATTCACCTTTTGCAATGCAAAGCCAATGATTGTATTCGCCGGATGTACGATATTCAAATAGTGTCCCACTTCAGAGAATTTGTGATTTCCAGCTTCATACTGTTTCTTTTCGTAGTCGTACCAGCCTCTAAACGGACTTGCTCCTGTTCCTGCTTCTCCATATCCCCATGCAAGGTTTTCACAGGTTCCATACGCTGAGGAATGATTTCCTTCCACCTGTGCATAGTTTGCGTTGACCTGAGCAATTGCCATCATAAGCATACTTACACTCAACTCCGGCAATCCTTCTTTTTTACGAATTTCATTAAACTCTCGTAAATAAGGAATAGAAGCTTTCACATTTTCCAGACTTGTTGCATCTCCAGCCTGTCCCATATGCGTATATCCTGCAACTTCACCTTGATAGCTGTCGTCGACCTTGAACACGCTTAATACATCTTCCGAACAGCCAAGAGATTCAAAGTATCCCTTGCTTCCAGTTGTTAAACGACTCAATTCTGTAGCATACTTAGATTCAAAGTCCACAAGGTTTTTTTTAGCCTGCTCTAAAGGACTGGAAGTGCTGTTGTACTCATTCAAAGCTTTGTCATAATCAGTCTGAGCTTTATCAACTTCACTTTGAGCATCTGCAATCTGTGTATTTAAAGCTAAGATTTCGTTATTCTTAGCTTCCATTTCTTTTTGATTCGCATCATATTCAGCTTGAATACTTTCTAACTTTTGATTCGCATTATTCAAATTAATTTGAGCTCCATTTACTTCTTCTTTAGCATTTTCATAATCCTTTTCGAATCTATTATATGTACCTAAAGCATTATCATAATCTGCCTGTGCATTCATCATTTCTGAAAATTTGTAGTCAACAAACGTTTTTGCATCATCCAAATTGGCCTTTGCGATATCCAATTCTGTTTTTGCGCCTTCTATACCATTCTCATCTTTAAATTGATCTACAATTGCCTGTTTTTCTTTGACGATTGCCTCTTTTTCAGCCATTGTATTCACAGCCTCATTATAGACAAATGTTGCTTCTGCAAGCGCATCATCCGCAATTCCAATTTCACTATATGCATCCTGTAATTTCGCATTGGCTGCATCCGCATCTTGTTGAGCACTATTTAATGTAATCAAAGCTGCATCTCTTTCTTCTTTGGCCCCCTCTAATTTTGATTTAAGATCCACAACATTTCCTAGTCCTGCCAATTTATTCTGTAATTCAATCAACTCTGTCTTTTTCAAGCCCAAATCTTTTTGAGCCTGATCCAACTCTTCACTAGCCTTTTGACTTACACTGATTTTTTCATTTAGATCCTTTTTAGCATTATTGATCTGTGATTCCAAGTCTGAAATCGTATCTAACATTGGCTGCAACTCATTCATAATCACATCGTAAGATACTTGATAGTCTTGTTGCACCAATCGATTCTTTTCATCTTGTTTAGACTCTAATATTTCCACCTGTTTCTTTGCGACACTAGCAGCACCTTTTGCACTATCTAAAGCGAGTGTCTTTTCATCCACATTCTTTTTAGAATCATTCAATTTAGATTCCAATTCATCCTTTTGCGACATCTTCACATTCATTACACTCGCATGTGTAGTTTCATTATTTTCTTGTGCACATACACTCATAAGTGTTGCATTTGCCCCTTGTAAAGCTGTCATTCCTGCTAATGCACTTACTAAAATTTTTTCGTTTGTTTTTTTCATTTTCAAATTTCCTCCTATTTCTTTCTTATAAATTCATATTCCCATCGTATAAACGATTTAATCTCTCTTCACTTTTCTCATCGACTAAAATCGAATCAATAAACATGATGGAAATCATACAACCAACTACCAATAAAAATACTTCAAACATTTTCTATCCTCCTATTTCTTTGTTCATTACTAATTGTTTTTACTTTCCTTAAAACATTCCACCAAAATCATTGTTGTTCCATGAATTGCCCTGTGTCATATCATATCCACCCATCTCAAAAGGTGTGACACTCTTTAAAGACTCTTCCGTAAAATGCCGGTTCATTTCATCAAACTGCTGTTGCTGCACATTACGTTGGAATTGATTAAAATGCTCATTATCATCAGACTGATATGAAGACATTCCAGTAATACCACTAATCACATTTACAACTACACAAATCACCATAACTACTAAAACTAAACTAAACATATTTTCTTCCTCCTATTTCTTTGTTCATTACTAATTCTCTTAACTTCTAGAAAAATTAACTTCTTTTTTAAAACATTTAACCAAACTCGTTGTTCCAAAAATCACTCTGCTTCACCATCTCAAAAGACGTGATACTCTTTATAAATTCTTCCATTCTTTCAACAAAGCAATCACATCCAATAGATTGGTATAAAATTTCACCAACTCCATAAATCACCATAAATACTAAAAATAAACTAAACATATTTCTTCCTCCTATTTCCTTGTTCATTACTAATTGTCTTAACTTTTAGAAAAATTAACTTATACCTTATTAAATTCAACGATTTCAACGTTATAAACATTCATTTCCAGCCTTTCTTTGTACATTCTTAGTCTATCAGTAATTTATTCCATATAATATTCCTTGTTATATTATTTTCATGAACACTTTATTTATCTGTTTTTATGTTTATAAATGTTTTAAAAACTTATTTTTATACACTTTATATTCCATTTTTAAAAACAAGAATAAAAAAACTCCCATTTTTATAATGAGAGTCATTAAAAAATATTAAGATTTCGGAATATACTCCACATCCTATCTAACACTTGTTGCAGTAATCTCATATTGAGAATATTCAACATCATATTCAGACATTTCTTCACAATACTTACACTTACAAGGAATCGTATATTTTATCATGCGATTATAAAGAGATCCTTTTACAATTACACGATTAGATTGTTTCACTGTTTTACTAACATGTGTGGCAAGACCATTAAATGTATTCACATTTACCAAATTGAACCATTCCGAACCCGCTAATAGCTCCTCAGTTACAATTTCCATAAGATATAGCAGCAATTAATCCAAGAATATCAAAGTCCCACTTTTGATTTTTAATTTTAGAATAATTAAAGTTTCTCATTCCCTTACTGCCTCTTCGATTCCCTTACAATACAGTCAAAAATAAGGGAAAAGAGAATACATTAAGGAGAAAATTCCTTAATAGTATCTATAATTAAAGGAAATCTACATGAATCAAATATTTTCGAGTAAATACCAAACAGTATTAGCAGGCAAAGAAGAATTACAACATTTTTTAAATGAAGAATAAAATACTTAATTATTAATCTAAAATATGGAATGAGAACACATATGTGAAATTATCTCTCTTCGTTTGAATTGGCATCCCAGATAGGAGTCAAACCTACGACCTTTTGCTTAGGAGGCGATTGCATTCTCCAGCTGTGCTACGAGGACACTTCTCATTTAATTTTAAACCCTTTTCTTCGCCTCACATCACCTTTTGCGTTAATTATAAAAAGTGTATGAGCAAATCACTATACAGTTACACGACAAGCAGTAACCACTATATATTCTAATTTTTTAGACCTGTAACAGCCAATCAGCTATATCGTAAATTTCAATTCCTTCATAGCTATATTTTGGATGTTTAGTTCGAGCAATAATCATCTTAGGATAAGCATCTTTTATCGCAAGTAATGGTGTGTATTCTCTTTCAAATGTTTTTTCATCCGAAATATTATCACTTACTTGAATATATATTTGTGTATCACGTTTCTTGGCAACAAAGTCGATTTCTTTTTTATACAGTTTGCCAACATATACTTCATAACCTCTTCTACGTAGCTCTAAATAAACAATGTTTTCATATACTCTTCCATAGTCCATATTTCGTGTACCATTTACTGCATAACGAAAAGAAGAGTCACAAAGATAATGCTTACTATTGTTGGTTAGGTATTTTTTTCCTTTTAAATCATATCGTTTTGCTTCATAAAATAGAAAAGCATTTTCTAGATAACCAATGTATTTTGAAATAGTCTTTCTTGTTATTTCACTTTGATTATTCTTTAAAGTCTCACAGATATTATTTGGAGAAAGCAAGTTTCCAATGTTATCCATCATAAATTCGGATATATTCGTAAATTCTAGTTTATTTCTTATCTTATACTTTTCAACTAAATCTCGAATAATAATAGTTGAATAAACATCTCGTACGTAGTCATATTGTTGATTTTCCGTTTTATAAACATAAGCACCAGGCATTCCTCCAGTTTTGACGTATTGATCAAAAGCATCATCATATCCATCTGTGATTTTATAATAAGTTAGATATTCCTTAAATGAAAATGGGTATACTTTTATTTCCATTGTTCTTCCAGTAAACAGTGTTGCCAAATCTGAGCTGAGTAAAAACGCATTAGAACCTGTAATATAAATATCATAGATTCCTTTTGCATAAATGCTATTAATTGCAAGTTCAAATTGAGGACACATCTGTACCTCATCAATTAGCAATACATTTGTCATTTCTTCTTTGTATTGATTCATAATATATTTATGCAAGGCATGATATTCTAACAAATGATCAAATTCCAACTCTTGAAGATTAATCATCACAATATTGATTTGTTCATTTAATGATTTTAAATATGTGATAAATTCCTGAAGTAATACTGATTTCCCAGCACGCCGGATTCCAGTAATAACCTTTATATCGGGTGTACCATATAATTCAATCAACTCATCTAAATATTTTTTTCTAACAATAAGTTGCATAACATTCTCTCCTATTCCCACTTTTTAAAAATTATTAACTTTTCGGTAATAACCATCACAAGCATAATTTAACACAATTAGTGGGTTCTGTCATTATTCTATTCCCGATTTTTTGTAAATATTCATTTTTCGGTAATAGAGTGATTCTTTTAATTTCTAATAGTGTGAACATCATGTTGCTCACTTGATTAAAGAAAAACACTAGCTGAAGTGCTAATGCTTATCGAAGCTCAGGTAAACCTAAACCGTTAATTGCTTTTATAATGATAGACCGGGTTGTTTCATCACAAATATCTAAATCATCATAGTTTTCATTCCATTCTTTAATGCAGGATATATATTATGGATAAACTTCTCATATTCCTTTTCAGTTAAATCAATACTTGTTTCGCATTCTAAAGTACCAATAGAATCTGAATAAGAATCAACAAACCAATCTTTAATCTTTTTTACAACAATCTTTTGATATCCTTCATAAAACCACCCATTTCAGATTCAACTGAAGTAGTAGAAGTTTCATCAATAGGTAAAAATGAATAACAGACATCTTTATGACAATGAAAACAATATCGACTTGAAGGTGGCAACGTTTTACCACGTACCAAATAAATTTTATGATCATCTATATCTTTTTGAAGTTGAGTAGTCATTTCTGGGAATCCATAAATAATTTTTACCATTTCATGACCACAATGAGGATAGCAAATTCTTGTCAATGCTATCACTTCTTTCTAAAAAAAGAAACATATATATTCGTAAGATACTTAAAAATCATCTTTCATTTACTATCCATGATCCTTTTTTATCAGAACCTATTCTATAAATATAGTTATCAATTTTTAATTCTTTGATTTTACGTGTTACCGTAGGTCTACTTATGTTTAAGGCTTTTGCGATATCCGTAATTGTAATTCTAGGATTATTTTTCATCAAACTCATAATTTCATTTTTTACAATATCATTTACAGTATCATTTACAGTCATTATGCCAAATTTAAATTACAATGTCACTCAAGATGTCACTCATGATGTCACTCAAGATGATGTTTATACCTTGATTCTAGAAATGATAAAAAGAAACAACAAAATTTCAGCAAAACAGCTAGCAGAAAAGCTTGGGATTAGCATTCGTACTGTGCGTAGAAAGATTAAGGAAATGGATAACATTGAGTACATCGGTCATGGATATAGTGGTTACTGGAAAATAAAAAAGTAAAAACATTGGCATTTAACATGACTCATACCGTCATAATCTATAAAACTGACTCAATTGGCCAAACAGTATTTAGCCAATTCAAAAATTACCCTATCACCATTATATTCAAATGCAGAGTTAGAGAATAAGATTATCGATCATTAACAACAATTCTTACTCGAACTTGGTAAAAGTTATACGTTTGTTGGTAGACAAGTTAGACTAACATTTGACGAAGAACATTTCAAAGTCGTTTTAGTATTTTTCAACAGAATACTAAAATGTTTTGTATTAATTGATTTAAAAATTGGACTTGATGGAGATATATTATGAGAGGCAATGATTTCAATCATTCTTATGGTAATTGTAGCGTTGATTGTTTTTTTCTTTGGTGCTGGAATGAACGAAGCAATGAATGGAGCAATACCACTTTCAATGATTACAGGTTTTGCTTGCACAATTAGTGTTGTTGAAAAGAACAAGAAGGAATGACAAATTCTAATTTATCCACAAGAATTCATACAAAGAAATTAATATGGAACCCACTTCTCGCTAATCACAAAACAAAAAGAGATTTGAATGATGAACACACATCAGACAAATCTCTTTAATCATTTATAGGCTAAAATCCATTAAAACCCCTGTTAAAACTCAAAAAAATGATGTCCCAGATAGGAGTCGAACCTACGACCTTTCGCTTAGTAAGGAAAACCCTCTATGCAAATAAGATGCAGGTATAATATTTTTAGTTTTATCATTTTTATTAACTCCTCTACAAAAATAAGTTAACTAAAAGTCTTTTTTTGTTAAGTTAAATTCATTTTAATTAACTCAAATTGTAATTTAAATGAATTTAGATTATTTTAAATCAATCTTTATTTGTTTTAAGTGAACTACTTAACCAATTTTATTGAATTTACTTATTTTATTTACTATAATTAATTTAGATAAACTATATAAAAAGGAGGAAAATAATGCTGAATATCGAATTAAATGATTTAATTAAACAAATAATTACCACACAAGCAGAATCACAAACTATCGAAGTAAAAGCAGCTCATGGAGGAACGCCAAAACGTTTATATGACACTCTTTCTAGTTTCTCAAATCAAGATGGCGGTGGAATTATTGTATTTGGATTAGATGAAACACAAAATTTTAAACCAGTAGGTGTCTATGATTTACAAGACCTACAGAAAAAAGTAACCGAACAATGCAATCAGATGATTCCTCAAATCCGCGCTATTTTTACAATTACTGAATACGAAGGCGTCAATATTTGTAGTGCAGAAATTCCCTCTATCGATATCACAAATCGCCCATGTTACTATGCTGGTGCAGGTAAAGTCAAAGGTTCTTATGTGCGAGTTGGAGATGCTGATTTACCAATGACAGATTATGAAATCTATAATTTCGAATCTTTTAAATCACATGTACACGATGATGAAAGGCCCATTGATCGAGCTACTCTTTCTTTATTAAGGGAAAATGACATCAATAATTTTATTCTACAAATGAAATTAAATCGGCCAGGATTTTCAAAATTATCCGAAAATCAAATTTATGAATTACTATCAATCACACGTAATAATATTCCCACACTAGCATCCGTTTTAAATTTTGGAATCTATCCACAAGGACTATTACCGCAATTAGCTATTACCGCAATCGTTGTTCCAGGAGAAACGATTGGCGACATCACTAGCGATGGAATACGTTTTCTAGACAACAAAAGAATTGAAGGCACTTTATCAGAAATGTTGGATGAAGCCATAGCTTTTTGTAAAAGAAATATAAAAGTTCAAACAATCATCAATCCAAACAATGGTAAAAGAGAAGATAGAACAGAATATCCTATCAACGCTATAAGAGAAGCCATTTTAAATGCGTTAATTCATCGTGATTACAGCATTTATACGGAAGGTACCCCTATCCAAATTTGCTTCTTCACAAACCGCTTAGAAATACATAGTCCTGGAAGCCTATACGGAAGAATGACAATTTTTGATTTAGGCAAAGCTAGACCCGATTTAAGAAATCCTGCACTTGCTACAATGTCTGAATTTTTATTAAAGACTGAAAACAGATATTCTGGTATCCCAACAATACGTAGAGAAATGAAGGAATATAATTTACCTGAACCTGTATTTGAAAACAAAAGAAATGAATTTGTTGTTACTTTATATAATAATCAGCATACCTCAAACAACAATGAAGATATCGACTTAATACGTTTTTGTAAGTCACCAAAATCAAGAAAAGAAATCGCTGAATATTTGGATATTAAAACAATATCTTTTGTGACAAAAGAATATATTCAACCACTAGTTAATACAGGTAAACTAAAATTGACAATTCCTGATAAGCCTAAAAGTAAAAATCAAAAGTATTATTCTGATTAAAAGAGAATACAAAAAAGCGTTGAAGTCAAACGATTTCAGCGCTATTTTTAACTCAATATGGCGTCCCAGATAGGAGTCGAACCTACGACCTTTCGCTTAGGAGGCGAATGCTCTATCCAACTGAGCTACTGGGACATATCATGATTTTAACACAATTCTGTAAAATCAACGATTGTTTTTACATGGTTTTTTTCAAACACCTTTTGATTGTTTGGATTTACTAAACCAATACACTCAATATTTAATGATCGAGCTGTATTGATCGCATACATCGAATCCTCAAATACAATCGCACTTTCTGCAGTTGTATTTAAATCCTTCAATACATACTCATAGATATCCACTTCTCTTTTTGACATCTTCAATTCATCTGCAGAATATACATTTTCCATATATTCCAACATACCAAGTCGATCTAATACTTTTTCAGATAATGCTCTTGTGTTTGATGTCAATACAGCCATCTTTTTATTTTCTGAAGCACACTTCTTTATATAATCCAAAGCACCCTTCTTTGCCTCAATATGATACGCATATTGATTCAAGATATCTTCATTTACTTCATTGAACATCCAAGCCTCATCTTGTTTAGTATGAAATCTTTCTTTAATGTATGTTAAAACTTCCGAAAATTTCATTGTAAAAAAAATTTGACGAGCCTCTTCCATACTCATATACAAATCCATCTTTTTAAATAAACGAATGACGGCATCTTCCCATACGTGCATCGATTCAATTAATGTATCATCTAAATCAAAAAGTATTGTTTTCATGTTTCACCTAAATGGTGCGCCTGACAGGTCTCGAACCTGCAACCGCCAGAATCGGAATCTGATACTCTATCCAGTTGAGCTACAGGCGCACTACCTAATAATTATAGCCTAAATTAGTTTCATAATCCATTAAAATGTGGTATAAAAGTTAAGGTATATTTTAGGAGGAGAATATTTTTCATGGCAAAACGAATTATTCAAGTTGAAGAAAAAGTACCCGCAAATCTGCTGATACCATTAAGTATTCAACACATGTTCGCAATGTTTGGAGCCAGTGTATTAGTACCATTCTTATTCGGTATTAACCCAGCTATCGTACTATTCATGAATGGTATCGGAACATTGTTGTTTATTTTTATCACAAAAGGAAAAGCACCAGCCTATTTAGGAAGTAGCTTCGCCTTCATTGCTCCCGCAAATATCATTATCGCAAAATTTGGATATCCATACGCATGTGGTGGATTTGTTGCGGTAGGTTTTTGCGGATGTTTATTGGCAATGATCATCAAGAAATTTGGAACAAAATGGATTGATATCGTACTACCATCTGCCGCAATGGGACCCGTTGTTGCATTAATTGGTCTAGAATTATCTTCATCAGCTGCAAATACAGCTGGAATTCTAGGAGATAACATTGACCCTAAAAACGTGATTGTTTTTGCAGTTACACTTGGTATGGCCGTAATTGGAAGTGTATGCTTCAAAAAATTCTTAAGCGTCATTCCAATCTTGATTGCCGTAGTTACAGGATATTTAACTGCTGTTGCCGTAGGTATTGTTGACTTTACTCCAGTCCTTCAGGCAAGCTTTATCTCAATTCCAAACTTTCAAGCACCAAAATTCAGTATGGATGCCATTCTAATGATGCTTCCCGTATTATTAGTTATCGCATCAGAACACATTGGTCACCAAATCGTTACAGGTGAAGTTGTAGGAAGAAACTTAATTGAAGATCCAGGACTACACCGCTCTTTATTTGCTGATAACTTTTCAACAATGATTTCAGGTTTAATTGGATCTGTTCCAACTACAACTTATGGTGAAAACATTGGAGTTATGGCGATTACTGGCGTATACAGCGTACAAGTTATTGCTGGAGCTGCCATCCTATCCATCATCTGTTCATTCATTGGTCCATTATCTGCATTGATTCAAACAATCCCAAATCCAGTTATCGGTGGAATTAGCTTCTTACTATACGGTATGATTGGTACAAGTGGATTAAGAATTCTAGTCGACCAAAAAGTCGATTATGGAAAAAGCGTAAACATGATCTTAACATCCGTTGTATTCGTTGTTGGACTTAGCGGAGTAACAATTCACTTAGGAAATATTTCCTTATCAGGAATGGTACTTGCTTGTATCACAGGAATGATCATGTCTTTACTATTCTACATTTTTGAAAAATTCCATTTATTAAATGAAGAAGCATAAACTAAAAATTGTCATCTTTGGATGACAATTTTTTTAGTGCTTTGTATCATAATAAATTGATGCTTTTACTTTTTCTGTATGTTCTTTACCACAAAGCTTTTCTAGAATCGCAAACGCAAACTCAATGCTTGCTGCTGCACTTACACCCGTAATGATATTGCCATCTGTAACGGCATATTCATATTGATATTCACCACCAAAATCTTCATCCATATCTTTAAAACAAGTATATTTCTTACCTTTTAAGATTCCCTCATGACCTAAGATTGTTGGAGAAGCACAAATAGCTGCCAATACTTTATTTTCGGCAAACTCATGAGCTAATTTTAATACTTCTTCATTTTTTTCTAGCTTTTGATAATGTGGACCACCAGGTAAAACTAAACAATCCACATTGCTAAAGTCATATGTGTTCATTGGAAACACACTCGAATAGGTTACGCCAAAACGTCCTGTAACCTGTTCTTCATTGTTAACACCAATCATATCCACATCAAGTCCACCACGTCTAAGTAAGGCAATGGGACCCATAGCTTCTAATTCTTCAAATCCATTTTCTAATAACACTGCTACTTTCATGTTCGTCACCTCTTTAGATTTAGTATACAACAGACTATAATAATTGTGAAAGGTTGTGATTATATGAAAGAAACAAAAACAGAAGCCATCTCATCGGCAATTCTATGCATTTTATCTGGCTTAGTCTTATGCATATTTAACGTCTCCATATTAACAACAATTACGCGAGTTATTGGATGTATCTTTTTAGTCATTGCGATTCTATTTCTATATACATATTTCAAGAAAAGAAATAGTACAACACTAACAACACTTATATTAAGTATATTCCTATTATCTGCAGGCTTATATATGAGTTTAGACCCTAAGAAATTTATCAGTATTTTACCTATGCTTGTAGGAATTATATTGATTATTAATTCCCTATCCCATTTTCAAAAAGTATTACTCTTAAAAGACAGCGGATTTGAACAATGGAAAGTCAATCTTGCTGGAGCTATATTCATTCTAGTCATTGGTGTTGTATTACTTATGAAACCCATTCAATCTTTAGACTTTATTTTCTCTTTAACCGGATCTTTCCTTATACTAAATGGAATCCTTATCTTTTTGGATCAATATTTCATACAAAAAACGAATTTATAAATCGAAGCACACCCTGCTCATTATTCGCATAGTCGCTAATATATAAAATGGTACCCATAAGGAGGACAACAACGTGACAGTTGTGATACTCACTTGTG